>Ga0209098_1002951_pt1 | contig 14581 bp, 19 predicted proteins | sample AD_JPNHW1_MetaG_FD_184429 | JGI IMG/M metagenome (GOLD analysis project Ga0209098, IMG submission 184429) | Active sludge microbial communities of municipal wastewater-treating anaerobic digesters from Japan - AD_JPNHW1_MetaG (SPAdes) (version 2) | ecosystem: Engineered > Bioreactor > Anaerobic... | reverse complement strand
GCAGCCATCAGATCACCCGCGCGAAAAGGATGTGATCGCGGCCGTCAGGGGAGAACGCCCGCATCAAGCCCTCGCGCTGGAATCCGAGCATCTCGGCCCAGCGAATCCCCTCCTGGAAAGATACGTCGACGAAGCACTCCACGCGCCGAGGAATACCGAGCTGCCCGAGGACGTGAAGCACGGAGCGCGTGACGGGGACCAGGGGAGCGCCATGCGAGATGATCGCCCACGCGACAGCGCGCTCCTCCCATTGGATGCAAAGCCCACCGCAAGCGACGACGCGCCCACCAACGAACACCGACCAGCACGGGCCAGCCTTCATGAGCGACAACGCGTAGGCCGGATCGTCAACAGGGAACGTCCCCCGCTGCGCATCCTGGACCCTCAACCTTGCCAGGTGGGAAGGTTCGAACGGGACCAACGAGGTCACGTCTGGAGCTCGAATTCGATCGCCGCCGACAGGATCGTCAGGGGGAGCGGTTGCCCTTGCTCGATGCAGACGTAGTTCGCGTCGTCGTAGTCGCCAGGGAAGTCGCACGCGAGATCCATGGTCTGGATCGGGACGGCATCGTCCATTGGCATCGTTGCGATGCGGAACTCCTTCTGATCCATCTTCACGAACGACGGCCCGAGTTTCACGCCGACCGAATCCATCAGGCGTAGGACGACGCGATGGATGCGCCCGATCTTCCCCTGGGACACCCCGTCAGGCGACTTCTCGAGACGCATGGTCCGGATGCGAGACGGATGGTGCAGGCCGATGTGGACCTTGGAGTACATGGACGGGAACGTCACCGTTCCGGTGGGCGAGACGACCAGGTCAGGGACCACGAAACCATGCGCGAGCGCCTGGACGGTCTGCCCCTTCAGATGGTCCAGACCAGAGACCGTCATCGTTGCGGTGCCCTCGTAGGTAAGGGAGGAATCGAGAAAGCACTGGTCCGCGACAGGACGCCCGAGAGCGAAATCGTCCGGCATCACCTCGAGGTAGTACTTCGTGGATCCACCGAGCACGCGACGCACGACAAGCCAGAGATCATCCCTGGTACCGTCGGGGGATGGGATCGAACAGAGCGCCAGTACGTCGCCGCCGATGTCGTGGCGGTGCCAAGCGACGACGTCCTGCGTGCGGTCGTAGGTCAGGCCCGAGAGCGATCCGTCCGCCTGAGCCAGCCAGAAGACGGACGATGGCGACTGCTGCCAGGCGGAGTCGACGAACGGAGACGAGGCGCCGATGTGCTCGGCCAACATCGACAGATCCGCCGCGTCCTGCGGATCGAGTGCGAGCCCGGAACGACGAATGCGCCTCCCAGAACGGTCGATGTAGAGGACGTCCGACCCAACCACGGCAGGGGGGACATCGCGTGATCCGTTCGTGGTCGAGACATCGACCTTCACGTTCGTGGGACCGAATGCGTTCGCAAGATTCTGCTCTCCGATGGCACGCTCGCCACCGAAGGATCCGACGACCAGATTCTTCGACGCGGCCATCCATGAGACGGGGGAGAGGTCGCCAGCCAGGAGATCGAGGTCGAGCGCGCAGTCGGCGACAACCTGACCGGCACCGTCGAGGGATGAGAAGTTTGGGAAGTCTCCAGCCACAGAGACGTGGAGTTCACGGTTCACAGACAGGACCAGACGCTCGCGGTAGATCGAAACGTTGTCTGGGATCTCTCCGATGGCCGGAAGCGGAGTGACCATGATCTCAGGGATGAAGTCTCGAACAGCCGCAGGAGCCCATGACTTGCACTTGAAGTGGACCGCGGCTTCCTTGTGGCGATGCGTTCCTAGTACGCCCACGAAGTTAATGGAGTCGTGGCGCTCGAAGACGCGGCCATCGAGGTCTTCCTCGTTTGTCGGATGCGCAGCCATCTTCACCAGTGCGCAGTAGATCGCGTTTCTAGTCCCGTCGCTCTCGACGAACTCGTCCTCAATTCCTGACTCGATGATCTCAAAGCAAACGCGACCGTTTCCGATGTAGTAGAGACCAGTGTCGGAAATCCCGCGTGGCCCTTCGTGCAATGGCTCGTAGTTCGAATGTCCTTCGTTGATCGTCTCGTAGAAACGACCATTGTGCATCACGACTTGCCCATGGAACAGGTACATCCCGGTTTCCCATGTCACGATGCGTCCAGGATTCTGTCGGAATGGAGCGCCCCAGATCGGAGATGCGTTCGCTCCATTCGCCCGCCAATCAGGGCCGACACGAGCTCCGAAATCGAGGAACACCTTTCCGCGCCTGCGATCCTTGAAGAAGTTCGAAGACATGTCGGCCGGAGCAAGGTTGATCGTCTCGATGAGATTATTCGTGTCTGCAGAGAACTGGAGCTCTCCGACATCCACAGCCAGGAAGTACTGTCCAGTCGGAGCGTCTGTCCCGTCCGCCTTCTTCTTGTAGAGCAGGCACAGACCGTTGTTCCACTCGTCGGACGGAGGGACCGCCATTTCGTACGGAGCGATGGCCCAATCGTTGTGCCCGTGACGAACGATCGCCATGAGCGGCAGACCGCCATCTGCGTCACACACGAAGAGCGTGTCGCCCGACTGCGTGTAGGAGATCCTGGACGTTCCGTCAGCGCGACGCGGCGGGGAATTCCATATGCCATTTCCGAACCAGTACGGAGTGCCAGCGGTCGCCGGAGCGACGGGATCGTTCAGGACGCGCCCACGGTCGGCATATACAGCGATCCCCGAGCTGGATCCGATCGCCAGGATATAGGACTGACTCCGGTTGAAGGTGAACGGAACGAGGACAGGAGCGATCCCATTGCAATCCGAGACGAAGCGCGTCCCAGGCCGGCGGTACACCGGACCATGAGCGGTCGGAATCTCGTTCAGCAGGACGGAGCACCCATGCGCGTACTTCGCCAGGTCCGTCCGCCCGTCGAGCAGGGGCGAGAGTTCGCCCGCGTTCCACGCGACCTTGAGCGATGCGCCCACGGTCAGATCCTCGCTTCCATCCAGGATCCGTCAGGGATCGAGGCGGGGGGATTCTGGATGGCAGACATCCGGCGCGCGTTCGTGATCTCGTCCTGGTACTCGGACCACAACGTGCGCTTCTTCGTCTCCGACTGCGTGACGTGCTCGCAACACTCGTAGGCCAGACGCGCCGAGAAGGCGTTCAGGAAGCACGGATCCCACTCGTTCGGGTTCTCGGCGAGAGCGATGTACCGGATCGACAGCGGTGCCTCGAGATCCGTCAGGATGTTCCTCCCCTCGATCCGGAACGGAGAGGTGGAGTCGGCGAGGAAATTCGACAGGTACTCCGAGCGACCAGCCCCGTCTACCCAATCCAACCGCAAGCAGTCGGTGGGAAGAAGGAACTGGCGCTCGAAGCCCCACGCGGGGACGGCCGCAAGCGCGGGAAGCGTAGCGCGCTTGATCGCGAACGTCCACCGGTTCTTCGAAAGCTCGGACTCGAGCAGACCGTCGTAGCACAACGAGATCGCGCGGGCGAACTTGTTCTGGTCGGCGAAGCTGGCGATCCATTCGGTACCGAGCTTCAACGCCGCACGATTCGCGACATCGATCTTTGATGGCATGCTGCCGGCCTATCAGGCCAGCGGCCAGTTGTGCGTGACGGCGCAGTACGCCTTGAGCTGGTCGAGAGCGATGCACACATCAGCGTGCGACTTCGCCTTGTCCAGATCGATGACGACCTCGACATCCGCGCTGGTGCTGGACGTTCCCGTCTTCACGCCAGACACGCCGGATCCTCGCTCGACTCCGATGTAGACCTTTGCCATGGTTCAGGCTCCAGGAAAGAGGAAGCCCGCGAGGAGATCCCCGCGGGCCGGTGCATCAGGCCGTGTAGCCCTTGACGACCAGGGTCACGGTGCCCGCGGCCGTTGCGGCTGCGGTCAGCGTGGCGACGAGGTCGTAGGCCTTGCCGGGATCTGCGGACAGACCCAGGCGCTGCCACAGCGGCTGACCCATCTTCGAGATGTCGGCGGGCACAGCTTCGTGGAGAACGTTGGTCTTGTCCTGCGCGGTCGCCAGAGAGACGGCCGAACCGAACTGGTCCACGTCGACGACAGCCGAACCGTTCGCCGAGATGTCGTACACGCCAATGTCGGCCGCGGCCGACGTGATGGCGTCGCTCGACAGTTCGAGAGTGGTGATGCGCATGTTCGACGGAACGCGGATGAGGCGCAGGGTCGATCCGATCGAATCTCCGCTGGCGACCTCGACGGTGCCGACCTTGACGATTTCCGGCTCTCCGGACTTCGCGAACTTGGAGCCCGCCGCGTCGGCGCTGGCGATTGCGGTGGTGGTGGTATTGACGACTGCCATGATGGTACTCGCTTTCCCCGATTACTCGGAAACCTTGCACTTGATCTCGACGATGCGCTTCGGATCACGACGCGAGGCCGAGTAGGCGCGGTAGAGGTAGGTGGTCCAGGGGTGACCGCGCAACGCCATGTCTTCGTAGACGCGGGTGATGTCGGTGTCCCAGGTTCCGAAGTCCATCGCCGAAGCGGTCCAGACGGGAAGCTGGGTGTAGGTGCCGTCGTTGGGGAGGTTCTCGATCTCGACGAACTGGAAGCCCATGAACGACGTGATGATGCCCTTGTCGTTGCGCATGAACGCGTCGGCCGTGAACTCCTTGGAGATGAAGACCGTCTCTTCGTAGAGCGCGTCGGACTGCTCGGCATCGATTCCCACGAAGATGGGCTCGTACTGGCGGTTCACGTCGTTCTTCTTCAGGATCTTGAGCGCGGCGCGGAGCTTCTTCACGTTGAGCCGCGTGGCAGCGGCAGCGCCGACGCCCTGGGCGACGATCTGGTTTGCTCCTTCGACGGCCCAGGTCTTCGTGACGGTTCCGTTGGCGCCCGTGAGGGCGTCGCCGAAGAACGCATCCTTCATGCACTGGTCCTTCCGACGTTCAACCGCGGCGCGAGCCGCCTGCACAAGCGTCGACTTCGGATCCGACAGAGCCTGCGCCTGCTCCTTGCGATCGAGCTGCATCGCGAGGTCGAAGTACGCGGGGGACGTCCAGCGCGCAGTCCAGTCGGTCTCGACCGGACGGATGGGATCGCGCTTGGTGGCGAACGGCTGCATGGAGACGGCGCCGAGCTCTTCGAGCATGCGCACGCCCTTGCCGTTGTAGGAGGACTGGACAGCGAGAGGCGCGAGACGCGAATCCTGCTGCTGGAGGGCGATTTGCAGCGCGTCCTTGTACTGGAGCGCTGCGAGAAGATCTTCAGCCATGGTAGGCTACTCCTTCGATTGGGAATGGTTTCTGCTGCTGGTGTCGCGGCTTGTCCGACCTGAGCCGGGGCCATTCCCGCGGGATTGAGTCCCCTCGGAGGACGCGGGACTTTCCCCGCTGTCGCCGGCCTGTTCGCCCACAGGTTCCCGGAGGATCCACGACTCGATGGCCGCGGCAACGTCGGGGCGGAATTCCTCCGACCCCTGGCGATGGACCAAACCTACGATGGAGAGGCGCAACTCGGCAAGTGGATCTGATGCCGCGATCACGCCGCACCACCACCAACTGCGATGCGCTGCAACGCCGCCAACTTCTGCGTCTGCGTCTGGTCGCCGTTGAACAGCGCCTTGGAGATCGCTGGATCCGACTTCATACGCGAGATTTCCGCCATCGCTCCCTCGCGAGTGGTGAATCCACCGATTCCGCTTCCACCTTCACCGCCGAACCCGACAGGCTTTGCCTCGAGCATGGTGCGCCCGAACGACGAGAAGAGTTCCATGGTCCGAGCCACACCGAGCGTGCGGTCGAGAAGATCGACATCCTGCTGCGTGAGTCCCGAGTGCTTGAAGGCGCGCGACGCGGCTTCCTTGTTGGCGTCGAAATTCTGCCCCCAGGACTGGCGGAGGGAATCGACATCAGCCGCGGCGGATGCAGCGAACGCCTCCTCCGAGGTCGCACGCGCGGCCTGGGTGCGCTCCAGGTCGAACTTCGCGAGAGCCTGCGCGGCCTGCACAGAAAGGCCGTTCGCGTGAGCGATCTCGGCGAACTTCCCAGCGGTCTCCGTATCGATGCCGGGGATCTTGTCCAGCTCGTAGCCGGCCGCGGCCTCGGGGCGCCCGATGACCTTGTAGAGGCTGTTCCAAGCATCCTTGTCCTCGGCAGACTTCGGGACAGGGATCTTCTCTCCACCCAGCATCTTCTCGAGATTTCGATATGAGGACAGCGCATCGACGGGAGACTTCCACCCCTTCGCCGCGACGAGAGCCTGCGTTTCCGCGTCGAAGCCCTCCGTCCAGCCAGTCGACGACGCCGCAGGAGCTGGAGCAGGCGGCGGATCGCCGGCAGCGGGAGCAGGAGCGTGCTGCTCCGGAGGAGCACCGATCCCGAGCATTCCAGCGGAACCGCCAGCACCGCCACCAGATCCAGAATCAGGAGCACGCAGCTTTCGAGAGAGGAGATTACGCATCGTTCGCTTCCTTCATGATTTCGCGGATGGCCTGGTCATCCAGCTCGAGGAGTTCACGCAGCCGCGTCCAGACCTCGCGGCGCCCCTCCGCGACCATCGTCGCGTGGGTGTCGATGTGCCCATCCTTCCCGACGACGACGCACGTCACGTCGGCCCGGCAGAAGGTGCGGAGTTCGGCAAGAAGGATGGCTCCGTCCCTCGTCGGTGTCGTTCCGCTCGGCTCCATGAGGCAGAGGCGCGCCGCCTGGGCGACCTTCGCCTTCCAACGAGCGCGGCGCCGGAACGCCTCCCACTGATCGCCCATGCCCATCAGCCCATCGCTCCGAGAAGCTGACCACCGGGAATCCCAGACATCGCCGCGGCCTTCGCGAGCGATTGCGCAGCATCACCAGCGACGTTGGCGGACTGGAGCATGTCCTGCGTCTGCGCCGCCTGCGTGCGTGCCTCACGGATCGAAGCGACATCCTTGTCGTCGCGCAGGACCTCGGCCGGAACGCCGTAGGAGTCGGACAGGACGCGAGCGGCCTTGTCGAAGTCGATGACGTCCATGACCTCCGGCTTCTGCTGGGCGATGGGGGCGATGCCCTCGATCATGCGCAGCACGGCAACACCGCGGCCCGCCGTCTGCGCGCGCGTCGCTTCGGAGGTGTACTCGATGCGGTACTCGCCCTGCGCCTCCACCCATTCCTGAGGAGGCGGGGGAAGCGCCCCGGCACGTGCGAGGATTCCGACCTCGCGCTCGATCATCGGACCGAGGAATTCGGACTGCTGCCGCCCCGATGCCGGAGCGAGCAAGGCGCCCTTCTCCTGCGCACGTTGAAGCACCTCGGTCGCCGTCATGTTCGAGCGATCCTCGGCGAGGATCTGAAACAGGGAAACGAGGAAATGGTCGTTGATCGCCTGGCGACGCCGCTCGGACATCGCCTCCGTCAGCGGGAAGTTCGCCCCGGACTCCAGGGTGCGAAGGCGCGGGTCTCCGTTCGAGTCGAGCCCGCCCGTGATGACCACGCCAGGACGGATCTGGAACGCTCCGAGGATCCCATCGTCCGCAGCCAGGTACGGAGGATCAGCCGCGCGCTGCCCGATTCGCAGCGTGGTCTTCTCGATCTCGTTGATGACCTTGATGTCGGGGAGTGCGTCCATCGCGGGGGAACGCCCGTACGTTTCACCAGGAGCGACGACGTAGCGCCCGATCATGTACGGGAACTCCCAATACCCCGACTCGGAAATGATCCTCTTCTCCGCCTTCGCGATGTAGACGGAGCGCCACGGCATCCCCTTCGAATCGACGCGGCCGTACTGGATATCGGACGAAGGGAACACCGCGTGGATGTAGTCGGACTTCTCGTCCGGCTTCTTCTCGACGTCGCGACGGACGGAATCCGACACGTTGTCGATCCCGAACTGCTGGATTGCCTGGCGATTCGAAAGCTGGAATTCGCGGTGGACCGTGTCGATGCGCCCGCCCGCATTCTCGGCGAGGTAGATCCCTCCCATGTGCAGGCTGCGGTAGATGATCCCGCGCCCCGGATCGTCGTCCACGAACATGCAGGACGTCCCGATCGACCCCAGGCCCATGTAGGATTCATGCATCTGCGATGCGAAATTCGACCGCGGCGAGTAGCGCACGCGGAAGAGCATCTTCGAGATTTCCTCGAGCCATTTCTTCACCGCCTGCGATTCGGACAGGGGCGATTCCGGGATTAGGTGATGCCACTGCTCGGCGCGTGGAGTGAGGATCGATTCCATCGCTGCCGCGAAGCGGGAAAGCGCAAGGACGGCAGTCGAGTCGTATAACTCCTGCGTCCGCTTGTCGCCCTGCGAGTTCTTCGATCCGTACCACGAATCCTGGCGGGGAATAACGCGCTTGGTCACTTCCGCCCAATGGCTCTCGAACGTCGCGCGTTCCGCGGCCATCGCGCTCTGGCGACGGAGGATGGAATCGATGTCTGCAGGCATGCGTTTCATCTCCTCTTGTTGTTCTCTTCCTCCCCAGCCCTCTCGTCCTAGGTGGCGAGGGGGAGCCAGGCGTCGACAATCCGCGCGTCACTGAAACTCAAATTACCCAAAAAACTAAAATGCAAGGGAAAATCGGCATGGGGACTAGAAGCCCATGGCCCAGCACAGCCCCACCCACAGGAGAGGGGCGGTCACCAGTTGGACCCGAGAGCGGAAAGAAGATCCTGCGCCATCTTCGCGGCACGCAACGCCGACGCAGGCTTGTTCCCGTGGTCAACATCGTTCGTCAAGCCCGCCGCATTTGCCTCCGCATACGTCTTACCGTACAGGTTGCGCCAGTCGAACAGGTTTATCCCGTCCACGGCGAGTTGCGCACGAAGCGCGTCGATCCACGAGGGCATCGTAGAGACGAACCGGGAGTCGCTTCCTGGAAACCCGACGTAGACGACGATGTCGGACGCCGCTTTGTGCGCGTTGACGAACGTCTGCCAGGATGCAAGCCAGGTCGCAAGCGGCGTGTTCGCCTTTAGGTCGTTGTGGAGCATATCCACGAAAATCACGTCGGGCGCGAGAGTCGTTCTGGCTGATCCATGCGAATACGGCTTCGATACCTTGTTGTTCATCGTCCAGGTCGCGCCACCAGCGGCAGTGTTGATGACCTCGAATCCCGGCTTGGTCGAGTCGCGGCAGATGATCCCGTTAACACCCGCATAGATGTCCATGCCGGTCGTTACCGTGATGGTAATGGCTCCAGTGGACGGCGAGGACTTGGTCAGCGTCGTCTTGATCCAGCCAGCCGCCCCGGTGAATCCAACATTCTGTGTCGTCGCCCCTGTTGCGGCAATCGAAATCTGTCCAAGGAGCGACGTGTCGCGGATCGTGTAGACATCGCACACGTCCCAGGCTCCCTCGGGAGTGAACACCAGCGTGTCACCGATGTTCGCGGAGCCGTACACCCCGGACCCGAGGGACGCGCCAACAATCTGCCTTTCGTTCCATGTCCCGGTCAATGCAAAGCGCGGGTCATACGCGCTAAGCGCGATGCCAGTCCCCTTGGCCCCGAACTAGGCATCCCGAGTGACATTGTACCCCTGCGCCGCGAGGAGTCGCGCAACGATGGCCGATGGAGTGTATGGAGCGGCATTGTTGAGGTTGTAGGAGCCTCCGCCCGATCCGCATCCAACGCCAGCCGTGTGCGAATCGCCGTCGAAGACCAGCTTGATGTTTGCCGCGCTCGCTCCGGATCGGAGGTTGGCGACCTTGCGAGCGAACTTGGATAGCGGGAACTTGGTGATGTCGGACTGCGCCACATACCGCCCCAGCGTCTGGCTGTAGGCGTACAGAACGCCGTCTACCACGGCGGTACCCCGGAAGCCGGAAGGGATCGCGGCGACTGCGGCGTCGAGTTCGGCCTTGGTGGCGAATGTCGGAACGTACGCCTTCCCGTTCGCGTTCCACTGGCGGATCATTTCTGCGGTCGCGAACATCTCAACCTCCGAGGAGCTTGGCCGAACCCGTGGTCGGCGCCGTGAGGAGACCGGACGAGCCGGTCGCGATGGTGGACGCGCGCCCCTTGCGAGCCTTCAGCACGTCCTCCTGGGACTGACGAGCCGCGGCATCGTCGACCGTTGGGACAGCCGGAGGGATCGGGACGTTCGGGAGCTTTGGAGTTGACGCGAATGCAGCCATGGACGACCTCCTACGCGAAAGATACTCTCGCGCCCATCAGCCGAAATCCCATTCGACATAGGACGACGAGACGCGCATGCCGCCCCCAGCAACCTCCGGACGACGCGTGAGCGCCCTGGATTCCCCGAGAGCGTCCATGCCGTACTGGAGCGCGTCCGACACGTGCGAGAACTCGTTCTTGTCCGGAACGTCGCGGAATCGCTCCTCTCCGCGGACGTCGAGACGACGGTAGCAGTACGCCCCGCCAAGCGCCTTCCGGAGCACGGTGCAGCGAGGATGCACCTGGAACCCTGGCTCCCCATCGATCAGGCGCCGCAGCGCCTGGGACACCGAATCCAGACGGATCGCGACATCGTTCGTGTTCGCTGGACGCGCCTGGATCCCCGCCGCTCGCAGGATGTCGAAGCACGTCTTCTCGTCCGTCTGCGCACGGTTGTCGCCAGCAGGATCTCCGAAGATCGCGCCGATCGGGAAGTCGCGCCATGGGCCGTCGAGTCGCTGCTTCAACAGGGGTGCGAACGCGGCGATGCCCATGTCGGTCGCGACCACCTCGTCGAACGCCCGCACCCTCCCGGAAGCGTTCCGCTGCAGCAGGACCGCCGCAGGCGTGAGACCGAAATCCATCCCGACGAAGATGGGAAGTCCAGGCCAGAGATCGAACTCCTTGCAATGGATCCCGTCGCGGTAGTCTGCCCAGACAGGCTTTCCCTCGCGCACGAAGCCGTACTCGGCATCCACGTAGACGCGGATCCAGTCCTCGTCCTTGCCCGCCACCATGCGTTCGTAGTACCCGTCCGGCAGGTTCTCGCGGTTCTCGGCGCCATCGGACCGCCCGCCAGGTTGCGCGAAGAACGCCCAGCCCTCCGGACGATCCTTCTCGGCGAGACGGTACCACCAATGATCCGAGTCTGGGGGGTTGGTGTCCATGATGACGCCCGACCACCCGCGTCCCCCCATCATCGCTGACGGATACCGACCGACGCGGCCGGTCACGCCATCGACAACAGCCTTCGGGAACTCGCGCGCCTCGTTGAGCCAGGCACCAGTGAGCTCCATCGACAGCAACTTCGCGATGTCGTCCGGACGATCGAGCGCCAGGAACAGCACCTCGAGATCCATCACGGTTCCGTCCGGATCCTGGACGACGATGCGATGCGTCGGCGGTCCCTCGCTCTTCCATTCCCCCAGCGATGGAGGGAACCACTGGTGCCACGTCTTGATCGTGGTCGTGCGGAGTTCTGGGTACGTGTTCCGCAGGATCGCCCAGCGGGATCGACGGACGCCGTCGAATCCTGGCGGCTGCTCGCGAGCACGGCGCATGATCTCGAACACGCATGCGGTCGATTTCCCGGAGCCGAATGGCCCACGGATCCCCCGCACGAACGAATCGTCGAGCATGAACGCCTTCGACACCGGACCAGGAGGACGATACCGGATCGTCGGAGCGTTCATCTTCTGCGCCTCCGTTCGATCTCATCCTCTCCCTTCCATGCATCCTCATCGTCGAGGCGTTTCTTCTCGATCCACACGGAGCCGAGGGCGGACAGAAACAAGACGAGAGCGAGCAGGAGAAGCGCGATCACGACAGGTCCACCACGAAGGAGAACGTCTGGTGCGTCTTCACCTCTGCCTTGTCGGCCTGCCCGAGCATGTTCTTACCGAGCCAGATCTGCATGGTGGCATCCCCGGCCATGGCCTTCTCGAGCTGCTTCCTGCGCAGGTTGAGCTTCCCGTTCGACCATCCGCGCGCATGCGCAGCGGCGAACGCCTCGTCGTTCTTCATGCGCTCCGAGACGAACCCGACCGAAACCCCGAGCGTAGCGGCGATCTCCTCCTGGGAGGCGTGGATCTGCGCCAGCTTCTCGACGAGCCCCAGGTCGACGACGATCCGAGGGCGCCCGGAACCCTCCTGCGGACCACCGAACGGCTTCTTTGGCTTCGCAGGTTCAGAAACCTCTTTCTCCTTGGCCTTTGCCGGCTTCTTGGCGGGGGCTTTGGTAGCGTCCGCAACCCTGGATACCTTCCCGCTGTTCCCCGCCTTCTTGCCCTTCGCAGGGGTATTTCCGGAGGTCTTCACGCTTCCACCACCTGCCAGACGATCCCGGTCGCCACCAACGTCTCGCGCTGGAGTTGTCGAGCCAGGCCAGGATTCGACCGCATCGAATTGTGCAGGACTACGCGCTCTGCGTTCTTCCCTACACGAGCGGGTACGACCTCGCGCTCTAACTTGCAGCGCAGGTTCGTATTGTCCGGGATGGATTCGTGGACAAGGCGAACGCCTGCTTTGGTCTTCTCGATTTTCTCTCGCTTCATGATGGACTCCTTTGGAGTTGCCCAGGTTTGAATTTACTCCATCCGGCATCACCAAGCTACAGCCCCGGATTTACCACCGGAGGAGGTGGCGCGATCAAGCCGAGCCCGGAGGCCGAGAGTTTTTCATAAGTCTTTCCCTCGTCCATCATTTCGCCTTTCGGTTGGTTGTTCACCACGAATCCCCCGACGTGATCCCGATCGGAGGCGGGGGAGCCTTCCAGCCGAGATTCGATGCGGAAAGCGCATCGGCGGTCATCGACGCGACATTGATGCGTCGCCCGTCCTGTTCCCTGGTCGTGCATGCCAGGAACACGTCGCGCCGGTCGTCGCGGAGAGGCCCGCGCGCATCTTCGTGCCTGTGCCCCCCGTACCATGGCCCGAGCCCGTCCGCCTGGATCCATGTCCCCTTGGGAGCATCGTACAGCCGCCCGTAGGCCACCTTGATCTCGCCGGGCGTCAGGAACGGGGCAGACCACCCGCCCTTGCCCGGAACGACGAACAGCGTCACCCGGCGAGCCTCGCAGGATCCGCAGAGCATCGCGAGGCCCATCTTGCGCCGGTCTGGGATCTCGAATCCTTCCGGCATGTCGAGCACGTCCTGGTACCAGACCGATGAGCAGCATGGGCAGACGATCCGCATCCGGAATATGTGAAGCTCATGGGCCTGGTACGCCGCCCTCCATGCTGGATGCCTTTCGTTGATCTCGATCATGATCTCCCCCTCTGCTGGTACGTCGCTTCCATCCCCGCCCACTTGTTGACCCGGGCCTGGCAGTCCGCCCGCCAGTCCTGGACCCATTTCCATAGCTTGGCCTGGTTCTCGTGCCACCCAGCCTCGGCGAGTTCTTTCGGCCACTTGCCGATCCCCTTGACCGTGTTGACCGTCCTCGCGAACTCCATCCACTCCTGGAGCGTCGGGCTGGCGACCTGCTCCGGCGACACGCGCCGCTCAGGTTTGGCGCTCCCGAGCCATTGCGTGAACCGGACGCCCCATCCGTGGTCGGTGTCTGTCTGTCCGTTGTTACGCTCCCGGAACCTGGAGAGCTGGGCGTCGCAGTCGACGTTGCGGACCGAGCAGAGGTCGCGGTGCTCCTGCAGGGGGGTCCAGTCTGTGGCTGGGATCCTTCCCGAACGGTGGTTCGAACCATCGCGCGCACGCACGCGCTGCTCTGGGTTTGTCGATTGGGGATTGAGGTTTGTCGATTGTAGATTGTCGTTAGGTTCAATCGGTGGTTCGAACGGTGGTTCGAACGGTGGTTCGCGTCTGGATGGTTGAGCCGTACCGCTCCGCTCCCTCCTCTTGTCGGCGCTTGCCTTTCCTCGCTCCGACTGGGCAGCTTGGAATTCTAGGGCTTCCTGGTACATCTTCCGCCCGATCTCCCATGCTCGTAGGAATGGCGCAGGGGCGGAATCTGGAGCGTCCCCTCCGTTCGCTCCAAGGGCGATTCCTTGGAGCAGAAGCGCACGATCGGAGTCCGAGTAGACGCTCGAGACGAGGCCATTGAAGTCGTCCAGGTTGAGTCGGAGGTTCCATGGCCTAGAACTCATTCGATCTCCACCGTCACTTGCCGCCCGTCGGTGGTCGTGAACGAGTAGGATTTATTCCCTCTTGAGATGATGAACGCGATGGACCCTGCGTGTTCGAGGATGTCCTTCGACAGGTCGAGCGCTTCCGTGAAGCAGTTCGAACAGATCATGACCTCCGAGGACTCATCCCCGTAGACCTTCTGGTATCGCCGCAAGCGTCGATGCTCGACCTCACAGCACGCACAGATTCCCATGTTTTCCTTTCTATTTCCTACCGGCTGGCCGGCGTCCATTGAATCTACCGCCACCGCGTCAGGATGGCAAGCGGGTCATCCTCGCATACCAAGCCTCGCACCACGCAATCCATGCCTCGTAGTCGAGGGCGTGATACGTGACGCCATGAGTTGCGACGACCTTGTCGCGCAGTGCGTCAGGATCGCCGAAAAAGCACCCGGCGCGAAAACGCAGGCCTTTATCGGTCGCATAGGCGGTGCAGTAGCTCGACCGAGATCCGATAGGACCAATTATGCGAACGCCGTTTGCGAGAAGCTTCTCTCCATGGTCGAGGAGGGCTCCGACGAGGCTGGCTCCGACGAGGCTGGCTCTGTCGAGGCGGGCTCCGTCGAGGCGGGCTCCGTCGAGGCGGGCTCTGTCGAGGCTGGCTCCGACGAGGCTGGCTCCGTCGAGGATGGCTC
>Ga0209098_1002949_pt1 | contig 14590 bp, 9 predicted proteins | sample AD_JPNHW1_MetaG_FD_184429 | JGI IMG/M metagenome (GOLD analysis project Ga0209098, IMG submission 184429) | Active sludge microbial communities of municipal wastewater-treating anaerobic digesters from Japan - AD_JPNHW1_MetaG (SPAdes) (version 2) | ecosystem: Engineered > Bioreactor > Anaerobic >... | reverse complement strand
TGGATCACCCGTAAAAGTTGTGGATTAAGCATATATTTTAGTTAATCTGAATAGAAAAAACTTAATATCAATTACTCCTCTGAGTGAAGCTCTAAAAGCCTTAATCTTCGCATTAAAAGATTCGGCAGAGGCATTTGTTGATCGATTTACGAAGAAGTTTAAGATCTCATCATAATGTTCATAAATCGTTCCTGCGATTGTGTTGAATGATTTAAATCCCGATTCTCCAACTTTATTATACCAACGAGCAAGACTTAATCTGGCAGCATCTTTAACAGTATTTTTAGCATATATCATTCTCAATGAATGAGTAAGAGAATATGCCTGTTGTAAATCCGGATATTGTTCAAAAAGAATTTCTGCTCTGTTTTTTTGTTTATTAGTCCATTTCTCCGGAGATTTAAAGAGCAAATATCGGCTTCTTGCTAATAATTGTTTGGCCGTGTCTCCGTTTCTAAATACAGTGGGATGATAGCTTGATTGGGTCAATTTAGCTTCTTCTTTGGCATTTGTCTCTTCATTGATTGCATCCCAACGATGAGCAACTCGCATCTCTTGCAGAGCATCAAAGGTTAGTTTCTGAACATGGAAACGATCAATAACACGAATTGCATTTGGGAAACAACGACGTACAATCTTTCGCATTGAATCCGACATATCAAGGGTCACCTCTTCAACCAAATTTAATTTATCTTCCGGGATATGATTTTCTATTACCTGAATAACTACCTCAGAACTGACTCCTTCAATAATGGCAATAACACTTCCTTTCTGACCTTTTGCAGCTTTATTGGTTATTATGGTATATAATTCTCCGTTTGAAACAGAGGTTTCGTCAATACTTATATGTGTGCCCATGTTTTGAGGGAAAACAAGCCATTTTTGAGCATGCTCTTTCTGATCCCAGGTGCCATAATCACTCAAATGCTCCTTGTAATGACGACCTAACTGTTCACCATCTATATAATAGAATTTCTCAAGGGAATGACTTTGTATCGGGTAAGTATCCAATAAGTCCTTTTAAAAAAGTCGCGAAACCTTGTGTGTAATGCGTGCCTTCTGCTGTTAAATTCCACTCCCGACTGACCACTTTCCCGGTTTCCTCAACTAACCAACGACGTCGTCTTACATGCAGTAACGCCGCTTTATTGCGTATAGGAAAATCCTTTATTATTGCTTCATCATGAAAACCTTTGGAAGTTAATTTATAGGCTGAATAGCCTGATGGTAAATCAGGATTCTCATCCAGGTAAATATGAAGTTCTTTGCCTTGTTCTTCTATTTTGGTTATCTCAAAATACTCAAAGATCTCTTCTGGTAAAATATATTGAACCAGTCTCAGTAAATGGGGATTTTCTTTCATCGGATTTTGCAATTAATGTGTAATTGCAAAACTATTAATTTTTATTCAATCCACAACTTTTACGGGTGATCCGCAATTATTAGAGTGTATGCTATAGTACAAAATAGTTTTGTGCAAATGTTGTGCAAACAAAAAACCCTAACTGATTGAAAATCAATTAGGGTTTTTCTTTTGTGGTACCCGGAGGGGGACTTGAACCCCCACAGCCGTGAAGCCAAAGGATTTTAAGTCCTTCGTGTCTACCATTCCACCATCCGGGCAGATTGCTCTTACAAGAATCGAGCGAAAAACGGGACTCGAACCCGCGACCCTAACCTTGGCAAGGTTATGCTCTACCAACTGAGCTATTTTCGCAATGTTTTATAGAAACTAACGCTTTACTCGTTCGTTAAGCGGGTGCAAATATACATACTTTTTTTTAATGTCAAAATAATGTTCTGAAAAAAACTCATGGAATTACTGTTGTAATACTATTTATCCAGGTCAGAAATCACGGTCAGTTACAAACTCAACACACTCATGAAGCGATGTCCTTATTTCATTGTCCGGTAAATCCGTCAGTTCATCCATTGCCATTTTTTTGAAGTCATTCATGCGACTGATGGCATAGTCCACACCACCATTGTTATGCGCAAACTGCATGATTTTGTTTATATTTGCTGTTGAAAAGTCTTTATTATCAATCATTTTCACGATTTCATCCTTTTCTGTGCCATTTGTGTTTCTTAATGCAAAAATTAAAGGCAGGGTGAGTTTTCCGTCTCTGACATCATTACCCGTTGGTTTACCAACCTGAGCATCCTCGTAATAATCAAAAATGTCATCCTTAATCTGAAAACACATACCCAGGTATTCCCCATATTTCTTCAAATGATTAAGAGACTTTTCATCCACATTAACCGATAATCCGCCAACTTCGGTGCAGGTTGCAAACAGCATGGCTGTTTTTCGCTTGATGATGTCCAGGTATTTATCTTCGGATAAGGCAGTTTGCTCGGTATTTGCAAGTTGCAGGAGTTCTCCGTCAGGCAAAATCATCCCGATGGTCGCAATAGCTTCCAGTATTCTGAGATTGTGAGTAACAGTGGCGGAATGAAGCGATTTGGATAAAATATAATCGCCGCTTAACACTGCGACTTTGTTTGTCCATTTAGCATTTACCGAAGGGCGTCCGCGTCGTTCCATGGTATCGTCCACTACATCGTCGTGTACCAGACTGGCTGTGTGAAGCAGTTCGAGTGAAAATGCACCGTATAAAGTTGACTGGTTTACTTCTCCGAAAAGTTTGGCGGCAAGAATGGTGAGTATTGGTCGCATCTTTTTCCCGTGACCCTGCATAACATACTCGTGTACATTCGACAGAAGGGTGTTGTCACTCTTGAGCACAGTGTTGAACACATTTTCAAATTCCTGCAACTCGGCAAGAATAGGCTGTCTGATTTTATCGATAAAACTCATTTGAACATTTAATAATAGTCCGAATTGCAAAAATAAACAATTTTACTGTTTGTTTCATTCAATCGGGTCAAATGATTGTCTTTTTTTGTTTAATTTTACGGTCTGATAGAATTTTTGCTGAATAATATTAATCATTTCTGCAACTTCTCTTCAACAAAATAGAACACTTGCGGATTGAAATAAACAATTTGAATTTGTTTATGTTCTGAATATTTTACCGCTTAATCTGAACATTATTTTTTATTGCAAAAAGACAAACCGAATGAAAAAACTTTTTTTACTGGATGCATACGCTATCATTTACAGAGCTTATTACGCATTTATTCGAAATCCGAGGGTGAATTCGAAAGGTCTGAACACTTCAGCCGTATTCGGATTTGTTAATACGCTCGAAGATGTTTTGAAACGCGAAAAACCAACGCATATTGCAGTAGCTTTTGATCCGAAGGGGAAAACCTTCAGGCACGAAGCATACGAGCATTACAAGGCGCAACGGGAAATGACACCGGAAGATATCCGATTAGCTGTTCCAATCATTAAGGAAATAGTGAAGGCTTACAATGTTCCCGTACTCGAAGTCCCCGGATTTGAGGCAGATGATGTTATTGGCACACTGGCAAAAAAAGCAGAACAGAATGATTTTGAAGTGTATATGCTTACTCCTGATAAAGATTACGGGCAACTCGTTTCTGAACATATTTTCATGTACCGACCCAAACACAGCGGCGGCTACGAAGTAATGGGACCCGATGAGGTGAAAGCTAAATACGAACTCGATAGCCACGAACAGGTAATCGATTTACTGGGGCTGATGGGCGATAGTTCGGATAATATTCCTGGCTGTCCGGGCGTAGGTGAAAAAACTGCTGTTAAATTACTTCAGGAATTCGGCAGTATAGATAATCTGCTGAATAACACTGATAAACTGAAAGGTGCGCTGAAAACGAAAATAGAACAGAACAAAGAGCAGATTGTCTTTTCACGCTTTCTGGCGACCATCAAAACCGATGTTCCCATCGAGTTTGAAGAAGAAAGATATCTTACAGAGCCGGTAAATGAAACGGAATTACGCGCTTTATTTGATGAACTGGAATTCCGGACACTTTCGGCCCGAATCTGGAGTGCCGGAAAAGCAAATGTTGAAAAACAGGAAACAAAACCTCCTGCTAATAAACCGGTACACGGGCAAATGTCGCTGTTCGATGCTCCCGCTCCTGTAAGCGCTCAGGAAACTCAACCCGACCTGTTTTCACAGCTGTCCGATATGCAAACCGTTGCCGGAATGCGGAACATTCATGAAGTGTCTCATCATTATGTACTGGTCAGCGATAAAGCTCAACGAGCCGGGTTGATAACCAAACTTTTCAATCAGAAATCGGTATGTTTTGATACCGAAACCACTGGTATTGATGTTTTTTCTGCCGATCTGGTGGGTTTATCGTTTTGTTTTACCGCAGGAGAAGCTTACTATGTACCACTGCCAACCGGCAGAGAAGAATGTATGCTGGTATTGAAGGAATTCAAGGCTTTCTTTCAAAGTGAACAAATTGAAAAAATCGGGCAGAACATTAAATTTGATTTACTGATGCTGGCTTCTTATGGTATTGAATTGCGCGGAAAGATGTTTGACACCATGATTGCTCATTACCTGCTCCAGCCCGAATTGCGTCATGGAATGGATTATCTGGCTGAAATATACCTGAAGTATCGTACTATACACTACGAAGATCTTTTTGGAGGGAAGCCTAAAACCCAGCAAAATATCCTGAATGTAGATCTGAATTTGCTTTGTGACTACGCTGCAGAAGATGCAGATATTACGTTTCAGCTGAAACAAATCCTGGAAAAAGAACTGAAAAATAACGGACTCGAAAAGCTTTTCTACGAAATGGAAATGCCATTGATGCGCGTTTTGGCTGTGATGGAGCAAAACGGTGTAAGAATTGATATTGAAGCCCTCCGCCAGAGTTCACTCATACTGACCAAAGATATGCAGGAACTCGAAAAGGAAATACACACACTGGCCGGATATGAATTTAACGTAAGTTCACCGATGCAGGTTGGGGAGATACTTTTCGACCGCTTGAAGCTGGACGAGAAAGCAAAAAAGACTAAAACCGGACAATATTCCACCTCGGAAGATGTGCTCGAGAAGCTCAGATCGAAACATCCGGTAATAGGTAAAATACTCGACTATCGCGGACTAAAAAAACTGCTCAGCACCTATATTGATGCCCTGCCACAGTTGGTAAACCCGAAAACAGGAAAGGTGCACACCACCTACAATCAAACGGTAGCAGCCACAGGCCGGCTGAGTTCCACCAACCCAAACCTCCAAAATATACCGGTGCGTGACGAATTCGGGCGTGAAATACGCAAAGCATTTATCCCGGAAGAGGGTGAGATTTTGTTAAGTGCCGACTATTCACAGATTGAACTGCGCATCATGGCACATCTCAGTGGTGATGCAAATATGATCAACGCGTTTAACAGCGGATACGATATTCATGCTGCTACAGCTGCAAAGATTTATAAAGTTCCGATCGAAGAGGTGACATCCGATATGCGCAGAAAGGCTAAAACTGCAAATTTCGGGATTATTTACGGCATATCCACATTCGGACTGAGCGAACGGCTGAATATCCCACGAGCTGAAGCCAAAGAGCTTATCGACAGTTATTTCCTTACATATCCCGACGTGAAGAAATACATGGATGACGTTATACAACGCGCTAAAGAATTGGGCTACGTAGAAACTATATTTGGCAGAAAAAGATATCTCTCTGATATTAATTCACAGAACAGCATTGTTCGCGGATTTGCTGAACGTAACGCAGTCAATGCTCCCATACAGGGATCGGCTGCTGACATTATAAAAATTGCAATGATTCGAATTCAGGACGAACTGGAAAAAAGAAAACTCAAATCGAAAATGACCCTGCAGGTGCATGACGAATTAAACTTCAGTGTGCCTCAGATTGAACTGGATGAAGTTAGAGAGCTGGTTATAAGAGAAATGGAGCAGGCTATTGCGCTGAAAGTTCCACTGATTGCCGAATGCGGGGTAGGAGCTAACTGGCTGGAAGCCCATTAGCAGTATGTTTGCAGAAAGATACGACAAAGAAGCCCTTTCTCATTTGAGAAAGGGCTTCTTTATTATATTTCAGAAGCAATTAAGCTAACTTGTTTACGTAAACAGCAAGTTTTGATTTAAGATTGCCGGCTTTGTTTTTGTGAATAACATTGCGTTTAGCAAGTTTGTCAAGCATGGCACTTACTTTGGGCAACATTTCAGCAGCAGCCGATTTTTCAGTTGTTGCACGCAGTTTGCGAACAGCATTACGGGCTGTTTTTGCGTAATAACGGTTTGCCAGTTTCCGTTTTTCAGTCTGACGTATTCTTTTAATGGATGATTTGTGATTTGCCATCTCAATCTGTTTTTTAAGTCTGTTATTTATAGTAGCCCATAGGGGAATCGAACCCCTCTTTCCAGAATGAAAATCTGGCGTCCTAACCGATAGACGAATGGGCCATTGAACCGGATTTTTTAAGATATCCTTGTTTTCAATTGCGGGTGCAAATATACGGCAGTTTTTTGAATTGGCAAATACCTGTCGGGAAATATTTTGAAAATTTCTTCGATTAAATCTGTAATATGTTGATATGCAGGGATAAAAACCATGCAATAAAATATATAAACTTTGTTTATTCCTTTGCTCTGTTCTCCGATGGACAATAATTTTAACGTTTATTTCCTGAAAAAATTAATGGGATGAAGGTCGTTTCATCCCATTAACGTTCAAATGTGTGATAAAATTAATAAACAGTAGGTCATGAAAGCAGTGCGTCAACTTTAGATTTCAGAGTTGCTTTCGGTGTAGCACCAATCTGTTTGTCTGCCAGTACACCATCTTTAAAGAAAAGAATGGTTGGGATGTTGCGGATACCATACTCGTTGGGAGTGTCGATGTTTTCATCTACATTCATTTTCCCGATTTCTACTTTGCCAGCATATTCTTCGGCAAGTTCTTCAACCAGTGGGCCAACCATGCGGCATGGACCGCACCATTCGGCCCAAAAATCAATAACAACCGGTTTTCCGGAATTGATAAAATCCTTAATGTTTTCGTCTGTAAATTCTAATGCCATAATTTTATGTATTTTATAATTGTTTGTTTTATTAATTAAAGTAATAACGCAGTTGTAAGTAAAAAAGTTTTTCGGGTTTATATGATTGAGGTGTTAAAATGGTGATACATATCTAATAAGTCAATAGGTTTTCTTAAACTGAAGCCTAACTCATATCAATTTTATATCTCAGAATATCCTCTTCCTCAGCATATTTCAGATATTTATACACTGCCGAATTGATCTTTATCCGGTGTGATCTGGCAAATAGTGTAACCTTTTCAGAACTGAAAAAGTCCTTTACTTCAATATATACATTTACATCACCCTTATTGCCGGCAATAACACGGGTCAGCTCTTCCACCACGTCGGCAGATAGCTTTTGCAACGAAAGGTTAATGTGGATGCGCTTGATAAGTTTTCTCACGTCTTTGAATGGCATGATATTAGCGATTTTCAGTTCTATCTCCGGTTTTACATTCGGATCGCGGGTGGGCTGATATTTATAATCCGCACCTTTTTCCTGAACAAGAGCATGGATATAAATGAATAAGTCCTTAATCATGTATTTTCCGTAATCTTCAAAGTTTTTTCCAAAGAGCGGAAACTCATGCGAACCATGGTAATCTTCAACAGTAATCATGCCATAGGGTTTTCCGGTTCGGGTCATACCGTCTCGGAAGGCAGTGATCATACCTCCAATTTTCAGGCCTGTACCCAGCTGATATTTGGAAGGATCCTTGATATCTACCGTGTTGGCATTACATATATTGTTGAGTTCAAATTCAAATTCATCCATCGGATGTGCCGAAAGATACATACCAATCATTTCGCGCTCCTTATTAAGCTTGACCAGCGGTGACCATTCGGGAGTGTAAGGTACTTCCGGTTTTGTAATTTCCACGGCATCTTCCAGTGCTCCGAAGAGGGAGTTCTGGTTAAATGAGACATCCTGCTGATAGAGGTTACCATATTTCATGAACGTATCGAGTACCTGTTCCTCTCTGGAGTTGAGCGTAAAAAATTGTTCACGGCGGATATCTGGCAGGGAGTCGAATGCACCTGCAAGAACCAAACTTTCCACGTTTTTCTTGTTACAGGCGTTGAGATTTACCCGTTCAAAGAAGTCGAAATTATTTTTGAATTTACCATTCTTTTTGCGTTCTTCAATAATAGCTTCCACTGCACCTTCTCCCACATTCTTGATACCTCCGAGACCGAAACGGATATTCCCATCTTCGTTGACGGTGAAGGTTAGTTCACTTTCGTTGATATCCGGACCGAGTACTAGCATTTTCATGGACTTGCATTCGTCCATCAGTTTGCTCACTTCGGTGATGTCGTCTTTATTTCTGGTTAAGTTGGCAGCCATAAATTCTGCCGGAAAATGAGCCTTGAGGTAAGCAGTCTGATATGCAACCAGCGAGTAACAGGTGGCGTGCGATTTGTTGAATGCGTAGGATGCGAATTTTGCCCAGTCCGACCAGATTTGTTCCAGCTTTTCTACATCCTTGTATCCATTTTTCTGGGCTCCCTGCAGGAATTTTTCATGCAGCGATTCCATTTTATCCTTCAGTTTTTTACCCATAGCCTTACGCAACTCGTCGGACTGACCGCGGGTAAATCCGCCAAGGTCTCGGCTCAAGAGCATGACCTGTTCCTGATAAACTGTAATTCCGTAGGTGTCGTTTAGTCTTTTTTCCATTACCGGAAAGGCATATTCGATGGGTTCTTCGCCATGCTTTCGGCGAATGAACTGTGGAATATAATCCATTGGCCCGGGACGGTACAGGGCGTTCATGGCTATGAGGTCTTCGAATTTGGAAGGTTTCAGTTCCTTGAGGTATTTCTGCATACCGGCAGACTCAAACTGGAACACTCCGACCGTGTCGCCCTTACTGAAAAGATGATATGTTTTTTCATCATCGATGGGTATGCTGTCGATATCTATATCAATGCCTTTTGATTTTTTGATGTTGCTAAGGGCGTCTTTGATGATGGACAGGGTTTTCAGGCCCAGGAAGTCCATTTTTACCAATCCGACATCTTCAATTACAGTACCTTCGAACTGAGTGATAACCTTGTCTTCCTTGGTCTCCTTGTCCACTGCAGTACTGAGTGGTACCAGGTTGATCAGATCGTCGGCTCCGATGATTAGTCCGCAGGCATGAACGCCGGTTTGGCGCACGGTGCCTTCGAGCATTTCCGCATATTTCAGGGTGTTGGAAAGCACCGGATCGCTGGATTCACGGGCATCGCGGAGTTCGTCCACATATTTGAAACAGTTGGTCAGATTGACTTTAATATCCTTGTCGTTCTCGTCTTTGGGGAACTTGCCGGGTATAAGCTTGGTGAGTCTGTCAGCTTCGGAGAGTGGCAATTTCTGCACTCGAGCTACGTCCTTGATGGCCGATTTGGTTCCCATGGTGCCGTAAGTTACGATGTTTGCCACACGGCCTTTGCCATATTTCTCGGTAACCCACCGTACAACCTGTCCACGTTTGTCATCTTCGAAGTCGATGTCAATATCAGGTAGTGAAATACGGTCGGGGTTGAGGAAACGCTCAAACAGCAGGTCGTATTTCATCGGATCGATGTTGGTGATTTTCAGGCAGTATGCCACTACTGATCCTGCTGCGGAGCCACGTCCGGGTCCTACCGAAATATTCATATCGCGTGCAGCCTGAATGAAATCCTGTACAATGAGGAAGTAACCTGGAAAACCCATTTTCTTCATCACATCCAGTTCAAAATCGATACGTTCCTTCGTTTCGGTATTCATATCCGCGCCATAGCGACGCATAGCACCTTCGTAGGTGAGTTTGGTCAGGTAATCAGCATCAAGCTTGATCCGAATGGCCTTGTCATACCCGCCAATACGGTCGAATGCATCGCCGAATTCTTCGCGCAGGATTGTTTCATCGTATTTCTGACGGTATTCTTCTTCTGTGCCAAATTCTTCAGGGATGGGGAAAACGGGCATCATCGGAGGCGCTTCAAGCTTGAAGTGTTCCACCTTATTGGCTATCTCCACGGTATTCTCAAGACATTCAGGAATATCTGCAAAAATTTCGGCCATTTGTTCCGGTGTCTTGAGCCATTCCTGTTTTGTGTAGCGCATGCGGGTTGGGTCGTCCAGATCTTTTCCCGTACTCAGACAGATGAGATGTTCGTGAGCGTCGGCATGCTCTTCTTCTACAAAATGAACATCATTCGACGCGATGAGTTTGGTGTTGGTTTTGCGTGCAAGGCTGATTAGATCCTTATTTTGCAATTCCTGTTTTACATAGGTTTGAGTATCAGCTCCGGGTTTATCGGTTTTATGTCGCTGCAGCTCGAGGTAGTAATCATCTCCAAATATTTTTTTATACCACAGCACAGCCCTTTCGGCAGCAACAAGGTCGCCGGCTTCAATATTTTTGTGAATTTCGCCACCCAAACAGGCCGATGACGCAATAAGTCCTTCGCTGTGCTTTGCCAGCAGATCGTGGTCTATACGGGGACGGTAATAAAATCCCTGAACCCACCCGTAGGATACGAGGCGGCAGAGATTGTGGTATCCGGTTTCGTTTTTGGCGAGTAGTACAAGGTGGTATCCGCTTCGGTCATCCTTTTCATCCTTGTCGTATCGGCTGCGACGCGCTACATACACCTCACAACCAAATATAGGTTTGAATATCTTTTGTTTCGTCAGTTCAATTTCCTTACCGATTGTTTCTTTTTCTTCATCCGTAATGCCGTCTGATTTCAGTTTTTTTTCCAGTTCTGCGATTTTATCTTTTGTTTTCGCATTTTTCTTTTTACAAGTGTTGTAAAATTCCTTAATGCCGAACATATTGCCGTGATCAGTGAGTGCCAGGGCATTCATTCCGCTTGCAATGGCTTTATCTACCAAACCTGATATGCTCGACATGCCGTCGAGTACCGAATAGCTGGAGTGAACGTGTAAATGTACGAATGAACTCATTTGTGTAATGATCTGGAAGTAAACGATTTAAAAAAGAGTATTTTTTGGAAAAATCCGGCTGATAAAGGTACAAGAATATTTATCGGGAAGAAAATTTTCACACAAAAAGTTATTGACAATTTATCGGAAAACAGTATGAAATGATGTGAATGAGGAAGATAGACCATATTAAATTTTCAATACAAAAATATTGTCTGACGATTCATTATGATAATGAAAGTCTGTTCTGTTTTCAAATAGTTCCAACAAACAAAAGCTGACTAATACAAACACTTCCGGATAATATGCCATTCGGGTGAATATTGAAATCATTTTAATAGAAAAACGAAACTTTAATCTTAACACTTTATATTGAAGTGACTGTGGAGAATGTGTGTTTTTTGTGTTTTATTATTGCTTGTTAAATTTTAACTATTATTTTTGTGAGTTAAAAACAGCAAAAATCCAACAAGATGACCAGGCGAATGTTGATCTATATATCTGTAGTAACCGCAGCGTTGTTGTTCTCGGCGTGTAACCGGCAGCGGAACGATGCCGACCTGATGCATCTAAATAAAATAGACAGTTTGTTGACGATACAGCCTGAAGCGGCAGCAGAAAGCTTGAAACAATTACATCCCGTAAAACTCTCACATTACAACCGCGGTTATTATCAACTTCTAAAGGTGATAGCGCTGGATAAGACTTATTACAATTTCACATCCGACAGCTTTATAAATGCAACAGTTCACATCCTGACGCGCCACAAACAGATGTACCCGCGCACCTATGCCCGTTCGTTGATGTATCAGGGACTGGTGCGTTACCGCATGGGAGTTACCGATAGTACAGCCTACGAGCCAATTAAAGAGGCAGCAGATTTACTTGAAATGAAAAAAATCAAGGATCCGCTCTTATTGTATTTTTGCTATCATTATCTGGGCTTAATTCACAACGAAAACAATAATTCATCATACAGTATAAAATATTATGAGAAAGCAATTAAAGAAATAAAGGAATACGGTGATAAAAATTATCTGTTCAATACCTATACTGAAATTACCTGGGCGTATTTGAAGATTAATGAAAATTATATTGCCAAACAGTATATTGATACTTTAAATAATTTCAAAAACATATCGGATACACAACAAGCCAATATAAATCAAATTTTGTCAATATATTACGAATGTACTAATGAATTTCAGAAGGCGTTGGAAATTAACAAGAAGATTCTAAGATCAAATAATAATTACAAGGACTTGTCCAGAATGTTATTTAAAATCTCAGAAAATTATCAGGCATTAAATAAGTTAGACAGCGCTTTGCTGTACGCTGAAAAAGCTGAAATGTGCAAGCAGGATTCAAGTTACTATCTTAATTATTTTTATTATAAAAACATAGGTGAAATTTCAGAGCAACTCAGGTTGTGGCAAAAAAGTGCTGCTGCATACAAAAAAGCATACCTATTAAAAGAAAAAGCGACAACTAAAGAGTTGGATAAACAAGTAATGTCACTTGAAAAAAAATACGATTTAAATGAAGCTGAAAATAAAGCCTTACTTTATAGAAACAGTAATATCCTGATAACAATCATTGCTGTGTTTTTGATGGTGCTACTTGTGACACTCCTGATAATATGGAAGCAAAGAAACAAGCAATTGCATTTGAAACAATTGCTCAATGAACAGAAGACAATGGCGCTCGAAAAAAACAATCAACTGCTCAAAGAGCGTCAGCAAAGATTGCAAATGGAAAAAGAAAGAACCGATCAACAGATAATAGAACAGCAGTTTTTACTTCCGCTCTATGAACAGATAACAACCCGAAACACCCAGATTAGAAAATTTTTGTATGATCTTACTTTTGATACACATATCAGTAAGATGCCTTTTTTGCACGAAAAGGTAAAAAGTGAGTTTAAATTATTTGACAAGGCGTCCCATGCAAAAAATTTTGAATCTTTGACAGATGAGTATTTTAGTAAAATTACCCATTTCACCGAAGAAGAATTACGTTCACTCAACAAAAGCGAAAAATTGCTGATGTCATTATTGGTGATGAAAGTTCCACATCAGCAAATCAGTGTTTTATTGAACACTACCTCCGAAAGTTTATCGACCAGAAAGCTGAAGTTGAAGAAAAAAATGGAATTAAACGATATGAAAATGGACGATATTTGAAGAATTACACATTTCGAACAACCATTTTGAACATCAACTTTCATTATGCTATATGTCTGTAAATGATGTATATAGATATCAAATTCACATCAACTTTTTGTCCTGCCTTGCAAAACCCTTGCAAGGTATTTTTGTTTCCGGTAATTTAGCTCCGGCAAATGGAATGAAAATTATACCCAAAAGAAGTAATAACTGACAAAGTTAAATAAGTTTGTTTTCGCTCAGTAAAGTGATTGATATATTTCACTATTTTTCAAAGCTAAACAGGTGGGATACGCATTCACATATCATCTGTAAAGCAAAGACTATTGTTTTTTCAGGATAAAATCAAATACAATATGCTGGATATCTTCACACTGTAATAATGCCTGCAATAAAACAAGGATGAGCAGGGTGGCAGAAAGAGTGCACTAAAGGAGATTTTACTCATAATCAAAAAGATAAAAAGGAAACTATTCAGTAACGACACAAATACCATTAAACCAATTATAATTTATCTGTTTTGTTCATGTTGTTTTTAAAAGTGTTCATTTAATTAAATTCCGGTCAATCAACCGATCGTCCTGTCCCTAACAGGCGGTTGGTTGAAGAGGCGGGATGTGAAGGACACGGTAATCTTCCATTCCTGATTATCACAGGTTGATTATTCTGAAGTAGGGTCAGCCATATTTGGGTCGTAGTAGTTAAATGAATGTTTTCAAGCTTACGGATAAGCTTTATTAAACTGAAAGTAGGGAATATTGCGATGAAAAGGGTTAAATACTAATTACTCAAGTTTCATTTCACCCGCTGACAAGTAAAAAGAGTAATTACACATGTTCCTTCTAATGTATCTCAAAACGGTTGAAAAGAATATGTTTAATCATGCTGTTGAACCGGTGTTATTATCACGACTCAGGATTGAAAAAGTAATAAACCGGGACATCGCTTTAAGTGCTTAGCAATTGCTCATTTGTACAGAAATTGTGTCAGTTTTTTGCGATTTATTCTTGTTTTTTGGATTTTAACTGCTATTTTTGCGGGTTTAAAAACAGAAAAAATCCAGCATGATGACCAAACGAATGTTTCTCTATATAATTGCATTAACCATAGTGTTGTTGTTCGCGGCATGCAATAGACAGCGAAACGAAGCCGACCGAATGCGCCTCAATAAGTTAGACAGTTTATTATCCATACAGCCCGAAGCGGCAGCAGACAGTTTGAAACAATTCTATCCCGCCAGACTCTCACATTACAACCGCGGTTATTATCAGCTCCTTGAGGTGATTGCACTGGATAAAACCTATTACAATTTCACATCGGACAGCCTGATCAGTTCAACTGTACACATCCTATCCCGCCATAAGCAGACGTATCCGCACACCTATGCACGCTCGCTAATGTATCAGGGACTGGTGCGTTACCGCATGGGAGTGACCGATAGTACAGCCTATGAACCGATAAAAGAAGCCGCTGATTTACTGGAAACAAAAAAAATAAATGATCCGCTGCTCTTGTACTTTTGCTACCATT
>Ga0209098_1002948_pt1 | contig 14598 bp, 20 predicted proteins | sample AD_JPNHW1_MetaG_FD_184429 | JGI IMG/M metagenome (GOLD analysis project Ga0209098, IMG submission 184429) | Active sludge microbial communities of municipal wastewater-treating anaerobic digesters from Japan - AD_JPNHW1_MetaG (SPAdes) (version 2) | ecosystem: Engineered > Bioreactor > Anaerobic... | reverse complement strand
TTAGCCTTAATCATGTCGTGATGAAGCTTCAACTTCGCTATAATGAGTCATGTGATATCAAACTCAACCCATTCATGATTGATTTATTTGTCACGGCTGATAAGTTAAGCTTGTCTGAAGGTTGAAAATACTTTACACCTCAATGCAAAGGTTCTCTATGGTTCTTTCCATATAAAGTGATTGAAGTACGGATCATGGATATCATGTTGGATATTGTTGGTTGTTTGGATGCTGATGTATGAGAAAGAATAAATTGATTGAATTGCTGCAATACAAGACAACCTATGATCGTATTTGCAAAACACAGTATTAAAAATAATGCTTGCATAAACGCAATGTTTGTGCTATAATATGTCTATGTTAAACGAACAGAGAAAGCGATATGAGACTGACTAACAAATGTGTGATGTTTGAACAACTTAAGTCAGTTTCTCCATCAGCAAAAAAAGGATAAAACAATGAGTTACTACATCGTGCTTATTGAAATCACGAACAGTGAATACAGCACGTCTGGATATTTTGAAGTTAATAGCATCAATGATATTGATATCGATAGTGTAAAAAGCGTTGTAAACTGCGCTATTTCACTGGACTTCAAGGGCTTAAAGAGTCAGCGGCTGTATATCACGCGAGGTGATATTTACAATGGCCGTGGGTTTGCGTTCTTCAAGAAAAACTGAGTTTCCTAACAGCCTGTAATCGTCTGCAAAAAATTGAGATGTGTGATATGATTACATATGCTGATCTTGTGTTTATGGCGTTGAATAGTGAAAATAATGAAGGAAGCAACAATGAGCGATTCTTCATGCTTGATAGAACAATCAATGCATAGAATCAGTGAGAGTCTGATAGCGGGCTGAATGTCTGACAGCCGGGAAAGACCGGCACTAACAGAGAAATAACTGGATGCTGATGTATGAAACTAACGAATCGCGGTATTGTTTTTGAGTGTTATCGCAATGCAAGTCCGTCAAGCGAGTATTGTTCGTTCACAGATACTGACGGCGCTACGCTAATCATTAAAACATCTACGCTTGCGCGCATGTTTGAACTTGTAAAGTTTGATCTTGAGCGAAATGGTGCGTGGGAATATGTATTGAATACTGCGATGCAGATGTATGAGAAAAAACAAGCTGATTGAATTGCTGCAATCCATCAAGGGCAATCCTGAAATTGTGATTTGGGATGGCCGTATAGGTGATTATTTGAGTGATTATTCTGAATCATTAGGTTAGTTAAAAATAATGCTTGCATAAACACAATGTTTGTGCTATAATATGTCTATGTTAAACGAACAGGTATTGTAGCATGAGACTGACTAACAAATGCGTGATGTTTGAACAACTTAAGTCAATTGCGCCATCAGTAAAAAGTTGTTATCTATCACTAGTTGATTCTGTGATATTGTGCTGAAGTGTATCACAACAATGCTATAGTTGAGTGGTTCCGTGAAAAGAACGATGACGAATGATATAACATTGTGTCATGGTGATGGTGGTAATGGCAGGAAATGCGCGCTGCGTCACTCATGTAAACGCTATATTGATCTTAACATGATACGCCATGATTGCATAATGCGCGCGCAGTCACAAATGCTATGTATCCCATCATTCATGATTGAACGCAATCGGTACAAGTTTTACATCCCGGTAGGGCAAAACACGGATACTGTAGGATGATACCAAATAAACTCAAAGACATGTCTACTCTTGAGATTGCGCAGCTTGCTGACAATCAGGAGGAGCATAGAAGTTGCCATAAATGAGCTTGATAGCATGGGTCTTGTTGATTCAATAGAGCAACCCGCTGATCACAAGCGGTACAGGATCAATCACAAAGGCATAGAGAGTATTGATCATGATAAACCTAAGCAAATGGCAGAAGATAACTCTAATTGCGCTGAATAGTCTATGCAACAAGGACACAGAGAGATACTTTGATATTTTCAATATCATTGATGCTGTTGAGGAAATAAATGGTTTGATGGTAGGTGATCGTTACAATTTGATATTGAAGTCTGTTAGAGCGTTATATTGCCTTGATCTGATCATCACAACGCATGTTAACAACATTACTCTGTATCGAGTCAATGATGAGAAAGCTAAGCAAGTTGCAACGCATTACACTGAAGGCAATCAATGATCTGTGTGAAACAGATTCAGAGCATTTCTTTAATGCTTATCAGATTGTAAGCGATGTGCATAGCATGAATGATTGCTGGTTGTATCATGCTGCTGATATACAAAAAGCGATTGATCAGTTAGCAAATAATAATATGCTTAATCATGTTATTGACTTCCATTATGTTCGTTATCGCATCAACACGCAAATGAGTAGCATCAATGAATAATATGTGCAATAATGAACTCAGTGATGTATTGATGATAATTGCCGCCGCATTTGTGTGCGCAATCGCAACATGGTTTGTTGTTGAGTTGATTCTATGGAAGATAGGTTTCTTTAAAGACAACGATGGGAAGTGATCAATGTTAACTAATCTTGATGTGGCACCATTCCCGTGGTTTGGGGGGAAGCGTCATGCTGCTTCTCTGGTGTGGGAATTGCTGGGTGATTGTGCGCATTATGTAGAACCGTTCTTTGGTGGTGGGGCGGTGTTATTGAATCGCCCTCATCCGTGTAATCGTAACAATATCAGCGAAACTGTTAATGATGCTGATGGGTTGTTGGTGAATTTCTGGAGGTCAGTGCAATGGTTCCCTTTGGAGACGGCACGGGCGGCATCGTGGCCTGTGACCGAAGCGGACAAAAGCGCACGGCAGCTTGCATTACTGCGTTGGCGGGATAATGCACTTGAGAGGTTGGCTGGTGATGCGGCGTGGTGTGATCCTGTCATGGGTGGATGGTGGGCATGGGCTGTGAGTGTACACATCGGTGCGTTTGATGGGGTGTCCGCGTGGACTGCTGATCCTGTTACAGGTAAGATATATAAACAAAAGCCTGTTAAAACTCGTGAACCCGGTGTAAGAAGAAACACACCTATTATTGGGAATAATGGTGGTGGTATTTGCTCATCTGCTATGCGCGAACCCGGTGTGCTTGACACAATCACACCTGAGCATGGAACATCTATTCTTGATGATATGGATTGGGGACAGCGCTATCATGATATGGTGATGCCGGAGTTGATTCGTTGGTTTAAGCATCTCTCTGCACGTCTACGCCATGTTAGGATCGTGAATGGTGATTGGAGGAGAGTTCTAACTAAAGGCGCAACATTGACGTTACCTATTCGATTTAATGATGATGAAACATGCGCTGTGTTTCTGGACCCTCCGTATGCCGACACAGCAAATCGCGATAAAGATATCTATGCCTGTGATTCTTTTGATGTTGCGCATGATGTGCGTCGATGGTGTTTGGAGAATGGCAATGACAGCAAATATCGTATTGTGTTAGCTGGTTTTGATGGTGAGCATGGGGCCGCACTCACTGATGCAGGGTGGGTGGAGTATGAGTGGTTCAAGGATGGGTTTATGCGCGGCGGGATGGCGAATATCAGCAGGAATGGTGGGAAGCATCAGATGCACCGTGAGCGGTTGTGGGCAAGTCCGTATTGTCTGAAACCACAAAATAAATTTGATTTATTTGACTTCGTTGAAGAGGTTTGTGATGAAGAGTCCTGATTATACAGTGAATTGTGTCTGCGATGATCTATACAAGCGATCAGTACTAGGATTGCAAAAGTATGGGTGTACGACGTATGATAACAACCTTGATCTGTTAGAGTGGTTGAATCACGCCTATGAAGAGATGTTGGATCAGGCAGTGTACATCAAACGTGCTATAATTGAGATTGAACGTAGCAAGGATGATGGTAGATGAATCGATGTATCTATTGTTCATGTCTGTTTGAGCCTTTTGTCCCACGCCGCAAGGTGTGTCCTGCGTGTTGTAAGAGTCGCCCAAAGCATCTTCACGCACGTCCACGCAAGCAACGCAGTAACAGAGGTGTATCATGACGAAACCTGTTGGTGATGTTTTTTACAATGACTTTGATAAGCTCACATCTGATTTAGATACTAAGACGGATGCTAACATGGAGAGTATCAACAAAGATATCAATGGGTTTATGGAAAGCATTGATATGAGTTATGGGAAGAATCTGAATGTAAGAATCCCTGCTGATCTGTATTACTGGATGGATGATTACAGCTTCAAGTTGTCTGCCATCATGCGTAAGCGTATCAACAGAGGTCATGTGACGCGCAAGGCGCTTGAGATCATGCGTAAGATTGTTGAAGAGTCAAATGATCAAAATTGATAAACAGATCATTGGGTACAGTGTCATCAAGGATGATGGCACATCAAAGGACAAGGTGAATCATGTGAGCGATGCACAACACAGCATATTGAAACGCAGTGAAGTGTTGCAAGGCAAGACCTACAAGATATCAACGGCGTTGTCAGAGCACGCCCTGTATATCACGATCAACAATGAGCGTGTAGGTGATCGATTAGTCCCATTTGAGATATTCATCAACTGCAAGGATATGAAGCACTTTCAGTGGATTGTCGCCCTCACGCGCGTCATCAGTGCTGTGTTTAGACAGGGTGGTGATGTTAACTTCATCCTTGATGAACTGAAATCAGTCTATGACCCGAATGGGGGATATTTCAGTAAAGGTAAATATGTGCCTTCACTGGTGGCTGAGATTGGGGGGGTGATTGAGCGACACTTCATTGATTGTGGTTTCTATGTTGTCGATGATTCGCTGCGTAATGCAGCAGTGAGTATGGTTAAGATGAATCAGCCTACACAGTCAAGCGATGACAATGCAAAGGGATCACTGTGTGATAAGTGTCATGAGATGTCGGTTGTCTTATTGGACGGGTGTGCAACATGTTTAAGCTGCGGGTCAAGCAAGTGCGGATGAGCGCGTGAAGCCCATCATCACCGCCATCATCAAGGATAAAAAGGGTAGAGTTCTTTCAATAGGCCAGAATAGCTATTCAAAGACTCACCCTTTGATGCGTGTGCATGGGAAAAAGGTAGGGATACTCTACAAGGATTACATTCATGCAGAGATTGCAAGCATCGTCAAGTGCTCGAATCTCAACAAAGCACACTCAATTCATGTGTTTAGATATTCTCGTGATGGACGAGCGATGAATGCTAAGCCTTGCTTGATCTGTCAGTCTGCAATTGCGGCTGCGGGGATCAAGCATGTTTATTGGTCTGTGAGTGAGTGATAGAGTAAAATCACTTTCTACGAATCACACGCTTCTTTATCTTCTCAGCCTTGAAGTCAACTTGCTCCATCTCAGCAAAATACTCCATCAACACATACTTTAATGTGTTATCAAGTCGATTGTTATTTTTCACATAGTAAAACCACATATCAAAGATATTTCTTTTGATGTTCCTGATCAAGTAGTCTCTTGACTTCGACTTGATGTTAAGCCCTAACACATTATCTTTAACATAAAATAGATTATCGTTCTTGTTAAAGAATGGTTTGAAGATCAAATCCTTGCGTTTATGCAGGATGATATTGGTAGACTTGATGGTATCAATGATAATATCATCACCATCATTGCAATAGTGATTGATATAATAAAGATGATCAAGGTTGCACATGAAGGTTGATTGCTGTCTCGGGATAGGTGTGTTATTATCACTCTGCAAAAGCAGAAAGCGTCTGCATGTATCACGCTTCGCGCAAATGCGTCCGCTGAATCCTACACCATGACATAATGTGAGTTTGTTGAACATAACAGTCCCTTTGTTTAATGACTGTATTATAGCATATATAACAACATTTGTCAATGAATATTATGAAATAACTCTTTTTGATATTTCAACACGTTAATGTAAATGTGTTCGTATGATTAAATCAAACACAAGCATAGGTTTAGTATGGACAAGGTAGATATCAGCTTAGGGTTTCAACCTAATCTTGCTCTGGCTGATGAGGGCAGTGATGGTTTGCCGACACGATTTAGCGGGATTGCGTACTCAGGTGGTGTGGTGCCGGGCTTCTCACGGTTTGGTGATATCGCCATCGATCTAAGCACGATGAAGCTGCCTAAAAAGGCTTTATTTGCTTTGATCAATCATGACCCGAATCAACGCGCAGGTAAGCTGAATCTGTCTGTGAATGATGGAACTGTGTACGTTGATGGGAATTTTATACGCAGTGAATCAGGAAAGCAGGTTGCGCTTGAGTTTGCCGATGGAGCACCTTGGGAGTTCAGTGTTGGGTTTTCAGGGGATATCGAAACCTTTGATCAAGCAAAGACACTGATGGTGAATGGTCACGAGGTGACGGTAAATGGGTTGGTGATGAATGCGAGTGTTCGTGAAGTGTCCTTTGTCCCTGCTGGGGCAGACCCGAATACCTCGGCGATTGCATTTTCATACATGAAGAAAGAGGTTGTTGAAATGAGTGTTGATAAACCGATTGAAGAGAAGCATGATGACAGTCAGGTAATTATCGATGAGCTAAAAGCTAAGCTGTCTGAGATGCAGGCACAGATCGAAGCTGAACGCAGCAAGGCATCTGAACTGCAAAGCAAGTTGAATGATCTACATAAATCTATTAGAAGTGATAAGGTCAGTAAGCTTGAGGTTGATCTTGGTGTTGAGTTCACTGAAGAGAAGAAGACTGCTTATCTTGAGATGAATGACACGGTGTTTGATCTGATCAGCAGCGATCTGTTGGCTGTGAAGTCTGCATCAAGCAAGAAGTATGATATGTATTTTGGGGAAATTGCAAAGTCAGGTCAATCTGCAACTGATATTGATCTGAGTCGCAAACTGTTTGAACAAGTTTCTGGGGTTAAATAATGGCTACTTTCGCTGAACCTATCCGTCCTTATCATTTTCTGCTTTCTGAAGCAAATGGTACTTTGTCGCGTGAAAAGGTGACTATTGCATCTGGTTCTTCTCCTGCTGTTCCCGGTACAGTGCTTGGGAAGATTACTGCATCCGGGAAGTACACTGCTTATGATGATGGTCTGAGTAATGGCGCGCAGACTGCTGTTGCAATTCTGACTCATGAAGTGGATACCACATCTGACGTGGTGGCACAGGTGATTATTCGTTTGGCTGAAGTGAAGAAGGATGCGCTGAGTTGGCACGCAAGTGCTGATGCAACTGCTAAAACAAAAGCCTACGCTGATCTAGTTAGTAGCAACATTGCCGCGCGTGATTGAGGAATAAATAATGGATATCTTTCGTGATTACTTTACTCGTGAAGCATTGCTTGCTTCGATTGTTAAGAAGCAGTATGTGCCAGGCAAGTTTGCGCCGTGGTTTGAATCGCGCGCTCTGAACAACACGATTCTTGCTCTTGAAGATGTACCTGTTGAAGGTTACAACATCCTTCAGGATACTCCACGCGGCACCCCGTCCAAGGTTGAAACCATCACCCGTCGCAAGGTGCATACCTTTGTCACTAAGCACTATCGTGTTGATGGGGCGGTGTATGCAGATGAAGTGCTGAATATGCGTGGCACTGGGGTGGTGAATGCCGTCGATATCATTCAGATGCGCCGTGATGAGACAATGGCTAAGCTGCGTACTGACATTGATATGACACATGAGTCTCTGCGTCTGAACTGCATTCTAAACCCTGATAATGCGTTTGGGAGCAAGCCTGCTGATGTAGGTATTGCATTTGGGACCGATGCCACAAAGGCCCGTGATGAACTGTTTAACAAGGTCATCAAGCCTATGGAGAGTGCTCTTGATGGCATCCCCTTCACTGGGCTGTATGCCTATTGCGATGATGCAGCATGGTCGAAGCTGATTGAGAACAAGGCCATCAAGGAAACCTTGATCTATCACAGCATGGCCATGAGTCTGCGTAATGATCCACGTGAAACCGTATCGTTTGCAGGTGTGACCTTTGAGCGGTATCGTGGTTATAACAGTATCTCTATTCCTTCAGGCAAGATGATTGTTCTTCCTCAAGGTGTATCGGGTATGTTCATTCAAGCCTTTGCTCCTGCTGATACGCTTGATACTGTAGGCACCGGTGCAATGGGTACGCCTTACTATCCACAGGCAATCCCGAGTGCTGATAATCGTCGTTGGTATATGGAGATTCAAACCAACTGCGTGATGGTGTGTACTCGTCCCTATGCTGTTCTGACTGTCGCGGTAACCTAAAATGGCCTATGCAACATACGATGACCTTGTTATGGCTTTTGGTCAGCAGGAGGTTGATCGTCTGTTGGATAGGGATGTTGATGGAGTAGAGGACAGCGGTGTCTTGCAGGATGCACTGGATTTTGCTGAAACGCATATCAATGGTTATTTGCGTGAACGCTACGCTGTTCCTCTCGTTAATCCTCCACGCAATCTGATTGGGGTGGCCTGTGACATCGCACGCTATCGATTATATCAGGATCAACCCACTGATCTCGTGCAGAACAGATACGATGCAGGTTGTTTTTTGCTGAAGGATATCTCGCGTGGGCTTGTTCAACTCGATATCAGTTCTCAACAATCGCCGTCATCTACTGAATACTCGAAACCGACTCCGATATTTACGAGGTTACAGTGGTGATGAGTATTTACCCTCACTTGAATCTGATACGGGATGTACTTACACAATCGTTAGGGACGACGATAAAGTATATCAATGTCTATGCGTCAATCAAAGATATCAATATACAGTTTCTGCCTCAGATATGCCTCATACCGGATCAGATTACTGTTCAGGAAAGCATCACTGATCGTAGAACGGTGTCGGCTATTCGTTGTGAGCAGGAGTGGAGCGTGTTGATTATGCTGCGTAATTCAAATGATCAGCGCGTATCACAGCGATTGGTTGAGAGTATGGGTGATATTGCAGGTCAGGTGATCTCTGTGCTGTGCAAAGACATTCTAGTAAAGGGTGGTCCTGTGTCGATTCTTGGGGTGGATCGCTCAGAGTCTATCGATGGTGGCGCTATTGCAGGCCGTATACGTTTTTCAACGCAGTTTGTTTTTAATGCTTAAAGGATATTCACATGGCTGGTCTTCGTGGTGCTGGTAAAATCTATTTTAATGTCTATGATAACGGTGTGTATGGTGGTTATCTAGATTTGGCTAATATTGCGTCCTTCACGATCTCAAACACTGGATCTGATACGCAGACTCTGAAGTCTACTGCACCTAGCAACTATGGTGCTGTGATTGGGTCGTCCATCACTCCCGGTGATGACACCATCAAGATTGCTCTCAACGTCCCGAATCGCAAGAACCTTCTGTTGATGACTCTTGGTACTGATGCAACTGTTGCCGTGAACTCAGGCGCCGCTGTGAATGAATCCGTCACTGTGTCGGCTAAGGGTACTTTCGTTGCTTTAGCTAATCAGAAAATTCTCACTTCCCCATCTCCAGTAGTAACCAACACTGCCGGTACGGTGACCTATGTTGAGAACACTGATTATGTTGTCGATTATGACAATGGACTGATTGAGATCAAGACTGCGGGCGCAATCCCTGCTGGTCAGATTTATGTTGACTACAGTTATGCTGCACGCTCTGGGTACAGTATCCAAGCTCGCACCAAGACTTCATTCATCGGTAAGCTGATGTTTATTGGGAAGAACCTTGATAATGATGAGATGATTCGTGTGACGGCTGACTCTGTTGAACTCACGCCTGATGGTGACTTCAGCCTGATCTCTGCCGACAATGCGTTCCTTGAGTTTAGTATGACTGGTACGCTGAAGGTTCCTGAAGGCGCTACCTCTCCATACACCCTATCCATTCTGTCTTAATCACATTTATGATTGTCCTTCACGTTGCAGTGTGTGCGTGAAGGATATTAAGGAGATGTTGTGATGAGTATGTCGATTACACGTTCGGTTAATCTTGGTGGTGGGCTTGACGTTGAAGTGCGTGAGTTAACAGTTGCTGAGATTCGTGGTTGGATGGCGGAACCTACAAAGCCTGAAGAACGCGAGTTTGATCTGTTGACTGACCTAATGTCATTTGATGGTATTGGGATGGATGAGATTCATCGCTTTACGAATCTGAAGCGTGAAGTCATCGAAACCTTGCCGCCGAGTCAACTTGCCAAGGTTGCAGCCGTCATCAAAGAGCTTAATGCGGTTTTTTTCGACCAGTATCTCCCCAATCTCAACAAGCTACGCGATCGTCTTGTGGAAAACAACACGAAGTCCGCAAGCTAGAGCGTAGTGTGTGTGCCTTGATTCGTTCAGGGCATACACAAGCATGGCTGTACCCGTGGGCTATCTTTATTTCAGCATGTGAAGAAATAGAGGAAGCGAATAAAGCATTGAATGTATAGGTGACGTATGGCGGCTTCTGCAAATGATCTATTGATGCGCATCAAGGTTCTTATCGATGGTGGTACGTCATCGGCTGAACTTAATAGATTAGAGAAGTCGCTATCCTATCTTGATTATCGTATATCACAATTAGGGAATAGAAAGATTGCACTGAAGGATCAACTCGGTGAGATACTGAGTTTGTCAAGTGCAATCAAATCAATCAACTTAGGTAACTTCGTTACTTCTATTGATAATGTTGCTAACGCATTCAATAGACTGAAGATTGATACATCTTCATTAAACACTCTCAAAAACACATTTAATCAGATTGAAACAAGCAAGGCTGTTCAGCAACTCAATAACTATGAAGGCAAAATCAAGTCTCTGAATGAGACGATTGCGAAGGTTAAGAAATATACTACAACTGAATCACAACCATTATATAATTTTGAATATGAAAAGCTAAACACTGATCTACAAACAAACACAAAGCTTCGTGATGTCAATGCTAAGAAGATCAACGAAGAACGCATCAACATTGCTGAAAAGAATAATCAACTTAGAAACTCTGTTGCATTATATGAGAAAGAAAAGCTTTCAATCGATCCTACATTCAGAACGCTTGCCGCGATCACAGGTGAGATCAAAAAACATAACACTGAATTAAAGAATCAACAGGGTTTGCTTGATCAAAGCAATGAAAAAACCAAAGGATTAAAGAATCAACTCGCTGAAGCAAAGCAATACACTGCATCACTGACTCGAAAGAATGTTATTGAGTTTGGGGTTAAGGGTACTGATCAGTTATCAAATGATATTAACAAATTAGTATCTGATATCAATACAGCAAAGAATGAAGCTTCATCACTCAAGATAAGCATCAAATCAAAAGATTACAATGATATCAAGCCTATTCAGCGCGATATCATGCAGTTGTCATATGATCTGAAGAAGATTGGGACAGAATCAAATAACATCGAGTTCTTCAAGAAAGCAAGAAAAGAGCTTAATGATTATTCAGTTCAACTCAAAGAGTTAAAGTTTGGGAAGGATTATTCAGGCAAAACTTCTGATGTAACACTACAACCCAAGGTTGATGGGAAGTTAGTTACAGAATCTATTGATAAGATCAAAGGTAATATTGCGTCACTACGCAAGGATTTATCAAACATCAAGTTTGATGATAAGTTCTTTAAGGAACAGAATGTTGCTAACTTCGGGAAGGAGTTAAAAAATCTTAAACTGAATACTGTAATAAGTAGCAACAAGGAACTCAATAATTCATTGATAAAATCAATTAAATCATGGAGTGATTATAGAAACAATGTATTGGCGCTCTCGTCCGCCATTACTCAAAGTAAGGCTAGTATAGCAGGTTTTAAGCAACAAGTCAATAGCCTGAAGTTTGACAAAACAAATGAAAACAGTATTGTTAACCTGACTAACACAATCAGAGCCGCACGCGCTGAGTTACATAAACCTATCAATGTTGTCGTAAAGTATAAGGACAATGACAAAGCTAATATCTTTGATGAACTGAGTCGCGTCAGAAAATCAATCAATGAAATAAACAAACTCAATGAAATTAGTGTACCTAGGATTGATTATTCAAAAGGTGCTATAGATGCGGCACGATCAAACATTCAAGGTCAAATCGATAGTTTAAAAGCACTTGAAGCAATATACAAAAGCATTGATAAGAAATCAGGCAATACGCTTTCTGATGAAGCTAAGAAGCAGTTTTCACAACTCATCTCTGAAGCAAAGAAAGCACAGCCTGAGTTAAGCAGAACACTGAGTGTTAGCACAAACAAAGAGAAAGCTGTTCAGCAACTCAATGAAGTTATAAATGCGCTAAAGAGTAAAGCAGATGCTATCAAACAAGTAGAGATACCTGTGAAGTTTACAGGTCTCAATGAATTACAGAATGAGATCAAAAGGGTTGCTGCATCTATAGCATCAAGTAAATTCAATAACGTATCAATGCCTAGTGCTATTTACTCATCGATACAATCAGAGATTGGGGTGCTGAATACACTAAAGAAGTCGCTATATGCAACAGCAGCAAAAGGAGATGATGGTAACTTCTTATTTAGCGAAGCAGAAAGAAATGCTCATGCGTTAAGAATAAAAAGCATTAACGATGAGTTGATTGCTCAAGGCAAGGTACAGAAGGCGTATACAGCATCAGAAGCTGTAGCAACACGCATCATTGATCTTGAAGGTCAAGTTGCAATCGGTAAGATGAAGAGTGCTGATGCAAGCAAAGCTATTGTACAATCACAAGGCGTTTACCTGACGGCACTCAAGGAGCAGGAAGCACAGGCAAAGATCAATGTAGGCAATTTAAACAACGAAGCAAAAGAACTCAACAATCTACTTCAGATTGAGAAGAATCGAGTCAGTGCTGCGCGCAATGCTGCACGTCAAACAATCGCCGACACAACAGAGCAACTCAATAAGACAAAGGCGCAGATTGATGGTATCAATGGGAATATTGCTTCACAGCAATCCTTGATAGGTGTTTATCGATCATCGCTTGATGTGCTCAAGAATATCGGTGATACGGTTAAGAGTAATGCAAATATAGGTTACTTGTCGATCAAGAGAGATATTGCTGCAAATGCAGATAAACTGTTTGCACTGAAGGCAATCGAAGATTCACTTAAGAGAAGTGCGCTTATCTCTCAAGAGAATATTGATAAAAAGAACAAGGAGCTTGAAGGCTTAAGAGAACAAAAGAGACAACAGATTGAATTAAAGAAGATAGATATTGAAGGTCTAAAGCTTGATTCGTTTAACAGCTTTGGGAAAAGATTAGAGGAATTAAGATACAACATATCTGGGTATGTTAGTTCTCTTGATGAGATGATCAAGAAGCAACGTGATGCAAGTATTGTTAATCAGAATAATATTAAAGGAAGTATATCAAATGAGTCTGGAACAGCGAGTGGCATTAAGACTCAGATCGATAAGTTAAAAACAAATATTGAAACAGAAAACAAGGCGCTGTCTGATTACAAGACGAATCTCAAAGCATATGAGAATGCGATTCGAGATGCGATCAATGTATCAAACAACAATATTATCAGTGGGCAGCGAAACAAGATTGCTCTTGATGATGAGCGTGCATCGATAGTCAAGAACATCGAAGCACAACGCGAACTGTCACGATCATATGTTGAGCGACTGAATAATCAAATCTCTTCGATGCGTACTGCATTGCAGGCAGAGAAGGATCGCATCACGCTGCTTGAAAAGCAGGCAAGTGCTGAGAAGGATTTAATCAAGCAACAGGAACTTATGACGGCTGCGGCAAAGGCACGCGCAAATATAAATGCTGTAGGTGGTGAAGAGCAAACAACGAAGAAGAAGATTGAAGAAACAAAGGCATTGGCAAACGCAGAAATGCGTCGGCTTGATGCACTGCAACGACTCTCAGATGTCAATGGGGCGCTGCTTAACAACAATTATAGCAAGCTGCTGAAGGAAAGCAACAGATTACTTGCTGAAGCAAACACTCGTCTAGGTGACTATGAAAGTCGCTTGACAAATGCAAAATCACGCATTGAAGCATTAGGACAATCAGGTGCTTCGCTTGATTCTGTCAAGCAACAGATGGGTAATCTAGCCTATCAAATGAAGTATCTGAAAGAGATTGGGGCAGGATCAACACAGCCATATACCGATCTAAGCAATCAATATAATCAGTTGAGAGAAGTTAGAAGACTGATAAATGAAATTGCAAGAATGGGTAATGCAATACCTGGTGAGAAAGAAAACATCATCAAGATAAGAACCGATATCTCTGGATTGCAGAACGCACAGAAGGAAGCAAGTAAGTTCAGAGAATTCATGGGTGGGTTTGGGTTTGCCTTCACGCCGCAACAGCTTGGTATGCAAGCCTTTCAGATGGTGATTGATACGGTTGGGAGGCTGATATCAAGTTTCATTGACGTGAATCGTCATATGGAGACACTGCAAAGAGGATTGAGTGCTATCTTTGGTGGCAGCATGGCAGGTGCGATCAAGTTTGATGAACTCAGACAATCAGCCAACACCTATGGTCTTGAGTTGCAATCACTCTCAAGAAACTACATGAACTTGAGTGCATCAACGGATGGGACGTCGTTGCAGGGTCAAAAGACCGAGTTCATCTTCAAATCACTCTCAGCAGCAATGGCGGTGCTGGGGGCCGACACCATCACAACACAACGCGCCTTCCGTGCTGTTGGGCAGATGATCTCAAAGGGTCAGGTGTACGCTGAAGAACTTAAGGGTCAGTTAGCTGAAGCCTTGCCTGGTGCGATTCAGATGTTTGCACGATCTATGGGTGTAGGGACGCAA
>Ga0209098_1002944_pt1 | contig 14604 bp, 14 predicted proteins | sample AD_JPNHW1_MetaG_FD_184429 | JGI IMG/M metagenome (GOLD analysis project Ga0209098, IMG submission 184429) | Active sludge microbial communities of municipal wastewater-treating anaerobic digesters from Japan - AD_JPNHW1_MetaG (SPAdes) (version 2) | ecosystem: Engineered > Bioreactor > Anaerobic... | reverse complement strand
GCGACCTCCTTGTAGCAGGCAGTCGCATGCGGCCCCCCCACAACCGTGATGCAGTCCGCTGCTGCGATCTCGTCGCGGTATACCTGTTCGCTGATGGAATTAAGTGAATAACAGGTAATATCGTGAGCCGGATGTGTGACCCGTTGCAGGTGCCAGCCGGACGCTTCGCATGCGGACACAAGGGTGGCAAAGGTATTCCTTGATGAGGGTATCTCCCGCCAGTTCACCTTCATTATTGTCCCAGATACCTCAACACTAAAAAAGAAAGGGTATTTGTTATTTTATGCCCGCGACCGGTACTCCCGGAGAACATCGGCAATCTTGTAGGTCTGCCCGTTGTTCATTGTGACAGCTACCTGCACGCGGTCTGCCTGCCCCGTCAGGGTCCCGCTGCCCCGTGTCCCGTCTAACTTGATCACATCCCCCTTATTGGACGTAAGCGTCGATGTCTGTGTTGTTCCGTCAGCACGAGTAAGCGTGCAGGTGATCGACTTGACATTGACCTGCCCCTGCCCTCCGTCAAACGTTACCGGGATCTTCCCGAGATAATCCTTCTCCCCGACTGTCACCGTCACCGCGATGTTAGCGGGCATCGCATCGGTCGGGCTCGTAGTGAGACCGGAGCTGGTTCCCGATGTTCCCGCGGACGTTGTGCCTGCTGACTGGGTTCCCGTGCTTGTACAACCTGCAGCGACGACTGCCAGACAGACAAGACAAATAACCGTGATAACTGCACTGGTTTTCATACCAGAAGATGAGGGGGCGCCGTATTTGTTATTTACGATCTTTTTATAATTCCCGTCATAAGGGAAAAAAGGAACTTTCCCTAGGTTACCTACTGTAAGGTTCCTTGGTATTCCATTGTCCCGCAATCGCCGTCCACAGTAACAGATGTTCCAGGCCTGAACCGGTCGAGCGGGATATCCGGGCGATCGATCATCGGGATATTCCCGATAATCGCCCCGGTGGCGATGATGGGTTCTGCATCAGTATTCACGATGGCAGCAGGGGCATGACCGTTCCGGGTGAGTGCATAGAGCACGTACGAGCCGACTGTTGAACCTTTGCCGTACGGGAACGCGAGCACGGTACCGGCAACCGAAGTACCTTCAAGCGGGTGCCCTTTCTCAACAATAACCCCCGTTTCGGGATCGACACCGGAAAGGAACGATATCGGTGCCGGACTGACGAGCAGTTTCCCCGTTCCCCTGCCCCTTGAAATGCTGCGACCGGTAATGAGCAATATCACACCACATAAATGGTTGAAGATGCAGATATAAGAGTAATATGGAAGAGACCTCGGTCGATAACGCGGCCCCTCAGAACGAGCTCAAATATCAGATCCAGTTAAACGAGCTTGAGGCGGCGCTCCTTGAACAGAAGGTCAGAGCCGAAGATCTCCAGAAAGAAAATGCGCAGCTCAAACGGGAGAACAACCAGCTCAAGCGCATGCCGCTCTTTGTCGCGGTCGTCATTGATATTCTGGAGAACAACGAGATATATCTCCGCCAGCAGGGGAACAACCAGGAGTACCTCACCCATGCGTCCGATGAAATCCGCCCACTGATAAAACCCGGCACGAAAGTTGCCGTCAACAACGCGCTCTCGATCGTCAAAGTGATCGGGAACGTGTACGATTCCCGGGTCCGGGTAATGGAACTTGAAGAATCGCCTGAAATTTCCTATGCGCAGATCGGCGGGCTCACCGATGAAATCAAGGAGGTGCGGGAAGCGGTGGAATACCCCCTCACCAAACCCGAGATATTCAGGCGTATTGGTGTCGAGCCCCCGAAAGGGATCCTGCTCTACGGTTCGCCCGGAACGGGAAAGACCCTGATTGCGAAAGCAGTCGCCCACGAGGCAAAAGCCACCTTCATCCGTATGTCGGGAAGCGAGCTCGTGCACAAGTTTATCGGGGAGGGTGCGGGACTTGTCCGCGAGCTTTTCACGCTTGCCCGCGAGCGGGCGCCGGCGATCGTCTTTATCGACGAGATCGATGCGGTTGGCAGCATGCGGACAAACGACGGGACGAGTGGCAGTGCCGAGGTCCAGCGCACCCTTATGCAGCTCCTCGCGGAGATGGACGGCTTTGACAACCGGGGGGAGATACGGATCATGGCAGCCACAAACCGGGTGGATATGCTTGACCCGGCTCTCCTGCGGCCCGGCAGGTTTGACCGTTTGATCAAGATCCCTCTGCCCGACCATACCGCGAGGCTTGAGATCTTAAAGATCCACACAAAAAATATGCATCTCGAAAACGTAAGCCTTGATGTTATCGCGACCATGACCGAGGCCGCCACCGGGGCAGAACTCCAGGCAATCTGCCGCGAGGCGGGTATGATGGCCGTGCGCCGGGATGCAACATCGGCAGAGATGCCGGACTTCATCAATGCCGTACGCAAGGTCAGGATTGACACGATAACCGATACCCGGATGTATACCTGATAAGAGGAAAAGAGGCGATCAGCAGGAACCCCGGAGCGCCCAGATGAATGTTCTGTTGATCCAGCGGGAAGGCACCGATCTCCACCACACGCTTTTTTCATCCGAGACCAGCCGTCTCGCACTCCGTTTTTATCACCCGAAAAAAGTCCCGTCCGGTGTATATATCACGGTCTCCACACTCGGAAGTGCCCTCTCGCTGGTGTCTGAATTGCGCTGGTATATCCGGCGTTATGTGAGAGAGACCCTCTTTGAAGTCGAAAAAGGGATCTTCTGCACCCAGGCTTTCGCACAGGATGTCTATTATGAGCGCACGGTTATCCTTGGAAAAACGTGGGCGTTCCGCCGCCTCTATGGTTTCTCCCGCGGGAGGCTGACACGCCGGATCGTGATGTCGCCGGGGTCGACTGCACAGGACTACTCCCGGGATCTCACCTGTACCGATACCACTATTGAGGTCTGGTGCACGGAAGATGAGGTAGAGGATATCGGGGAACCAATCCCCTTAGAGGATACTGGCGAAACACCCGATGTTGGGAACGAAGGGGACCAATAACTGGTGATCCGGGGAAGTATCCGACAGACTCACGTTTTTCGTATCAGTGAATGTTCTTGGCAGATTTATTCATCCATTTTTCGTGTGAACGGGAATCGCACTCGTGATAAAAAAGATATTGCCGGGATCCCGGTCACTGTCTTTTGGTGATGTTATCCAGTTTTATTGTGAATGTGAGGTTCTGGCCGGCAAGAGGATTGTTGGCATCTATAGTGACTGTTTTCAGTGTGACATTGGTGACAGTTATCTTGCTGTAGGTGTTGGTCGCCTTATTGTGAATGTAATAGATCTGGCCTTCAACAAAGGTTGTGTTTGCAATCGGCCCGGTGCGGTTCACGGTCTGGATAAGTGTCGAGTTATATGCGCCATAGGCTTTTTCAGGAGGAAGAGTTACCGTTTTTACCTGATTTACCGACATCCCGGTCACCGCTTCCTCAAAACCGGGTACGACACTGGAATTGCCGAGTGTAAACACAACAGGATTTGTGCTGTTCATATTCGAATCAAAGACGGTGCCGTTATCAAACGCCCCGGTGTAATATACGGATACAATATCCCCTTTTGTCGCTACCTGCGGGGTGAGGAAGACAAATGCACATGCCGCAGCAAGGATGATGATAATTGCCACGCTGACGCTGACCAGGAGGTTCCTTTTTTGTTCCTGCTTCCCGTTATCCTTAACGATATCCTTCGTTTCTGCGGATTTTTCTTTCTCATCCGCAGATGTGTTCTTCGGGGCGTTCTTATTATCCGTCACAGGTACGGTTTTTTCTTCTGCAGTTTTCGGGGTCTTTGGGTCACTCATAATGTCTCACTCTTTTTACATTCTGATTCCATACCACTTTGCGTTACAGGGAAAAAAGGTCTTGGTTACTGAAGATAGGGGCCCCTGCCTGACAGGCTGCACGGTGACACCAACGCCCACCCGCCTGACTCTAAAACATGCACACAAAATTCTGCATGTGAATTGTAAAAAATGGGATATTATCGTTGATTGTACCGATTCCACCGGTCCCAGGACCGATCGTTGCGGTTCCAGGAATCTTACGCGAACATCCTGCCTTCCACATCGGGAAGCATGCGGCTGAAATCGAGTCGGACTTTCTCGATAGCGGCAAGGAAATCCTCCCTGGTGATTGCAGATCGCTCGTTCCTGATGGCGTACATACCGGCCTCCATGCAGATCGCCCGGAGATCGGCACCGTTCTTTCCCTCGGTCAGGTTTGCGATTTCCACGAGATTTACCGAATCTTCCATCGTGAGTGACCGGGTGTGGACCTTCAGGATTGAAAGCCGGCCTTCTTCATCCGGTAGCGGGATCTCGATGATCCGATCGAACCTGCCGGGCCTGAGCAACGCTTTGTCGAGGATATCGATACGGTTTGTGGCCCCGATGATCTTCACATCACCACGATTCTCAAAGCCATCCATGCCTGCCAGGAGCTGCATGAGGGTGCGCTGCACCTCGCGATCGCCCGAAGTATTCGCCTCGGTCCGTGACGCTCCTACCGCGTCGATCTCATCGATGAAAATGATGGTCGGGGCTTTCTTCTTTGCAAGGTCAAAAAGCTCGCGGACAAGGCGGGCCCCCTCACCGATATATTTCTGGACCAGTTCGCTCCCGACAACCCGCATAAAATGAGCGTTTGTCTCATGGGCGACCGCTTTTGCGAGCAGGGTTTTTCCCGTCCCGGGCGGCCCGTGGAGCAGGACGCCTTTTGGCGGTTCGATCCCGATACGGGTAAAGAGTTCGGGGCGTTTTAACGGTAGCTCAACTGCTTCGCGGATCTCGTTTATCTGGTCTTTTAAACCCCCGATATCCGTGTAACTTTCCAGGGGGGAGTCCACGAGTTCCATACCGTAGACCTGTGCATCGAAACTGCTCGGAAGCAGTTCGACAATCGCAAGCGACTGCTGGTTTAACGTGCAGCGTGCACCAGCCTTTAAGTCCTCCGGATTGATGCTTGGCGAACTCCGGACGAGAAACCTCGGCCCGGCGCTGCTCCTCACAATGACACGGGATGAATCGATCACGTCAACGACAGTCCCGATAATCAACGGCGGGCTTCTGAGCTGTTCGCTCTCGCTCTTGAGTTTCCTGACCTCCCGCTCGTACCGGATCTTCTGGGTTTCGATATAGCGCTTGTCGGCCTCGATCTGCCTGAGCTGCTCCCGAAGCTCAAGGTTGCGTGACTCAAGATTGCTCACCCGATCGAGCATCTGGGTTTCAAGATCGTGCTTGTCATTCTCGATCTGCTGGAGCTGGTCACGCAGCTGCTCGCTGAGCGTACGGTACAACCTGCATAACTCTTCCGGGCTCTGCGGTTCTGCTGTATCTCGGAGAATATCGGCCACGGGAGTTCCTCAAATAGGTATATAGGGAAATCTGCATATAAAGTGTTTGTGAGTTTATGCAGTGCGAAATGTGTGGAGAAACGATTCGCGGCATCCCGAAGCTGATCCGTGTGGAGGGTGCGGAACTTCAGGTCTGTGCCAAGTGCGGGAAGTTCGGTACCGAGGTGCAGCAGCCCCGGCGTACTGATCTGCAGCGGCCGGCTGCCCGACCCGCCCAGGGGGCCCGGGCCCCTCCGATGACGGTCCCCGCACAGCGGAAACGGGACATGTTCGATTATATGGAAGGCGACATTGTCGAGGATTATGCGGAGCGGGTCAGGAACGCCCGTATGGAAAAGGGGCTCTCCCAGAAAGACCTCGCCCTCCAGATGATGGTACGGGAACTGCTCATCAAGAAGATAGAGAAGGGCGAACTGATCCCGGAAGAGGAAGTCCGAAAGAAACTTGAAAAAGTGCTCGGCATTAAGCTTGTCGATGTACTAACGACTGATGCAGAGAAGAAGACACAGGCTAAGATCACCCAGACGCTGGGTGACCTGACCGTGATCCGGAAAGCAAAGAAATAAGTCGGGTCTTTTCCCGCACCTTTTTTGACAGGATAGCATTTCAGAACAGACCTGAAATCAATCCCACTGCCCAGCTACAGCAGGAATGGTTAGTGAAGAACCGGGAAAGGCGGTCTGAAAACCGGGAAGTAAACCGGCGTTTACCGGTTATTTCTTCACGATAAGTGTGTGCGCATCCTTGTCGACCCTGTAGGACTTCGGGCGTTCGAGCAGGTCAAGCGCATTGATCTTCATGTCGATGAGTTCGGAATAATTGAACGATTCATAGGTCTTTTCTCCTTTCTCTTCCCAGAAAACAACTATCCCGTTCTCCATCTTTTTACTGTTGACAACATCGTGCATATAGTCCGATCCGGAACGGGAGGTAATGAAGGTTACTGTATGCAGGAAAAAGGGGAAAGATTCCTTTCCTGAGCTCGATGGAGAGTGTTGTACCTCTTATGAAATGACCTGCTCTTGACCATGAGGTTCCCGCGGGGCAACCAGGACGCCTTAAAAAAAGCATGCATACCCTTACCGTTCCTGTGCCACCATCTCGATCTCGACCTTTACACCTTTTAGTAACCCTGCGACGTGCACCGCGGCCCGGGTAGGTGTCGTTAAAGGTGGCCGCATAGATCCCGTTTACCGCTGCCCAGTCGCTCATGTTTGTCAGGTAGATCCAGATCTGGAGTTTACCATATACCTGCCGGACCCATGGCCCTGAAAGGGTGGTGCCCGGGCTTACATGTGGGTGAGGAGGATAATTGCCCCCATCCCGATGAAGAGCAGGCTTGCAAAGAGGTCAAATCCCCACTGAATCTTCGGGTTGTCCCGGAGGGCGTCGGCAAAAGCCGAGGCACAGAGAGCGATAATCATGCACCAGATAGTACCGGTGACCATGAACGTGCCGCCGAGGAAGAGGAACGATATGGCCCCATACCCGGCAGCGGGATCGATGAACTGCGGCAGGAACGCGAGGAAAAAGAGCGCTATTTTCGGGTTTAGGAGGTTCGTGAGGAGCCCCTGCCGGTACACCTGCCACAGGCTTTCGGGCCGGGCGGCAGGCACAACGCCGGGCCTGGCTCTCTTTCTTCGCATCCATGTGCTGATACCCAGCCAGATAAGATACAGCCCGCCCAGGACAACAACCGCCTCAAAAGCGATCGGGCAAAGGGCGAGAAGTGCATAGAGACCAAGTGCGGCCGCAGTAATGTGGACGAGGCAGCCGGAACCGACACCGAGGACCGAGACAAGGCCGGCTTTGCGTCCCTGCGCAAGGCTCCTCCCGACGATATACAGGGTGTCCTGGCCAGGCACGAGGTTGAGGGCAATCCCCGCGATGAGGAATGCAAAAAAATCGTGGGTCCCGAAGAGCTCGCCTGAAATCATTTCAGGAGGTACTATCATTTCAGTCGGGCATAGGTTTTGTTATCGAATGTTTGCACGATTTGGGCCGAAGTACATGGGTATTGCCTGTGTGGCAGAAAATTATTTTCATTCGGGATAGTTACATGCATCCTGTTCATTAAATCCCCGGTAGAAAAAAGAGGGGATGGATAAGTTCAGGCAGAGGCTTCCTGCGGAGGCAGGGTTGCAGAGAACGGTATCCCTTCATCGGCCACACCGGAATCATCGGTTACCTCGTCGGAAGATGTGACAGAACTGATGCTGGACGAAACCGGGAGATCAGCCGCCGCTGCGGCATTGACAAGCCCGGCGCCATAGAGCCAGTGGTTGCCCAGAGGGGTTGCCGTGCTGACGATTTTCTGTTTAACCTGCAGGTTCGTCCAGCCCGGGTGGGCGCTGTAGACGAGCGCTGCAACCCCCGCTACGTGCGGAGTCGCCATGGATGTGCCACTGTAGGTTGCATACCCTGCACCCGGGACCGTGGAACGGATCTTCACGCCCGGCGCAGAAACGCCGATATTAAATCCTGTGCTTGACCAAGTGGCGCGGTGATTATGCTTGTTCACTGCGGCAACGGCAAGGACAGAATCGTACTTTGCCGGGTACCCCATGGTCTCTCCGACGCCGCTGACACTCCCTTCATTTCCTGCTGCCGCAACGATCAACACGCCGTTCTCGGTCGCATTATCGACGGCATCGTGCAGGGCCTGTGAATCCCAGTCGGATCCAAGGCTCAACGAGGCAACCCGCATGCTGTTGTTCCGGGCCCAGTAAATGCCCTCGATGACATCGCTCGTGGAACCATATCCCCATCTATTAAGGACTTTTACACCATACAGGCTCACACCGGGTGCTGTACCGTAGATACCTTTCTGGCTCCCGGTGGCGGCGATGATGCCTGAACAGTGGGTCCCGTGACCGTTATCGTCCATGGGATTGCTGTTCTCGTTCACGAAGTTATATCCGCCGGCGTACACATCCTTCAGATCGGGGTGCATATAATCGATACCGGTATCAATGACCGCAACCTTCACGCCGCTCCCATCATTGCCTGCTGCCTGGACCTTGTCGGCACTGATTTGTTTGATATTATAGGGCATGGTAGGGCCGCCCAGTGCAGTGACAATGTAGTCCGGTTCCACATACTTTACGTTTGCATTTGTTTTCAGTGCTGCAATCTCTTCATTGGAAAGGTCCATCGCAGCTGCATGGATGTCCGGGTACACGTACTTGATGGTTCCCAGGCTGGAGAGCGGGGCATAGGCAGTCCCGGTGGACGACATCTGGAAATTGACACCCGTCCGGTCATCAAACCGGACCGCCGGGGTATCCTTAAACCCGACAATGACCGGCACCGCCGATACACCGGCAACACAAATACTGCATACCATCAGGGTGATGATGAGCAGGGTATAGTTTTTCATGGTTCTTCACTCCATGTTCCACAATATTCTGGTAATCGTTTTTCAGTGGTATCCCGGTTTATCGGGAATACAGTGTTTATTCGAGCCATGATTCCACCCAGATCGTATCCTTGATGATCCGCCCGTTGTTGGCATTCACATATATGGTGACGGGGATATTCTCACCGGCTCCCTTGGTACCATCAAACGTTACGATCCAGACCAGGGTCTCCACGTTCTGCGTTCTTTCTGCAAGAGTGAGGCTGATCTTCGGGTGGGAGACAGTTATATCGTCAGGAACGGCATCTTCAGCGATCTCCATTGCTTCAGACATGGAGATCTGCGGCTTTGTTGAGGCTGAAATGATACGGTTGACCCCCCAGTAATCGATGACCTTGCCGTCGTTCGCATTGACCGAGACATGGACAATGTTCGGCAGGGTGGTCTCGACTCCGATCCCGTCCCAGTAATCATTAACTCCGAAATACTCCCGCCAGACAAACGAGTACTCGCTGCCGGCAGAGGAATTTACAAGTTTGTCTTCTGTAAGAAGCCATTTCTTGTCCGTGAACCCGTCATACTTTAAAATCGCATAGGCCCGGGCTGCTGCGTATGCATCGTCCCGGGTCAGGTTGATCATAGCGGAATTTTTGTAATGGCTCTCTAAATGCGCGAACTCCACGTCGCCCGACTGCTGGTTTACCCAGAATCGGTCATCATTGGAATAAAACGTATAGTAATTCCCGATCGGGAGACTCTCAACATCATCGGATTCGAGATCCAGGGTATAGTCCCCGACAAAGTCCTTAACAAAGAGCATGGCCCTGTCTTCGCTGATCGGATAATTGTCATGCACTGAGGCAACACCTGCGACTGCATTTGCATGCGTCATGGTAATTTCCTTTGCCATTGCTGCAGGAACGCACGCGAGCATGCAGATCAGGAGCAGGGGGAGAATTTTCCATCGTATTGTAGACATCTTGTTTCCTCCAAAAATCACTGGTTCATCTTAAAAGCCGATCCAGTCCTCCGGCCAGTAATAGCTGCTCCAGTAACTCATCGGGTCACCGTTCTCGGCATTGACAAAGGTCATCACGTGTTCCGGCCAGCTGTAGTCTGACCAGCGGGAATGGTAGATCCCGTTCATCTTTACATTATAGACAAGGGTCTGGACATTGGTGGACTGTGTTATAACGGTCAGGTATTCATCGTCAAGACCGGTGAACGAGAGCCAGGAATAGTAATCCTCGGAGGTTTCCAGGGCTTCGGATAGGGGTATTTTTGGCGTGAGATCTACATTGATCGTCCGATTTATACCCCAGTAGTCGATGATCTTCCCGTTGTGTGCGTTGACTGACACATGGACGACATTGGGAGTGAGGACATTTCCTGAGACCTCGCGCCAGACAAACCAGTACTGGTTGCTGTCATCCCACCAGCTCGTATAAAGACCTTCACGGACAAGTTCCCATTTTTTCGTGGTAAAACCCGGATATTTCTGTTTCGCGTAATCCTGCGCTGTTGCAATTGCCTCGTCCCGGGTCAGGTTGACAGTTTTCGCATCTGCCCTGTTCTCACCTATGTGGACAAACTCGATTTCACCGGTCTGTTGGTTGACTGCATATTCAGAAGCGTTCACGTACATCCGGTAATAACTGCCAATCGGGAGACCGTCGATCCGGTACAGGATCGGATCAACATTGGGCTGACCAATATAGTTGCGGATACTTTTTTTTGCATCCTCAAGAGAGATCGGATACTGGCCGCTCGCCATATTTCCCGGATGCAGGGGCTCCTGCGGATGATCTCCGAGTTCGATTGACGGGACATTTGGGATCTGTGACTCGGATTTGTACAGGGTCCAGTTCACCTGAAATGCCGCTGCTGTACCTACAAATGCAAGGCAGCATACCGCCACAAAGAGGATAAATTTCCAGTGTGATATTCTCATTTAATACCTCCAAAATTATTTCCGGCAGAACCGGAAATATCGACACCGGTTTGTGTCATATATGTAAATTTGGCTTGAAATGACTAAAAGAGGTCGATAAGTGAAGTTTTTTTTTCACTCATTAAACGTAATTGAGTGAGTTTACCTCAATGAGCAGAGTAAGTGCCGGAAAAATTAGGTTGCAGGAAAATATCCCGAATCTTCATAAGATCGGATAACTATTAAAAAAGATTATTTTTCCCAGTCCCACATATGCTCGTAGATCTTGGTCAGGATTATATTATCGTTACACCCTTCGCGGGAGACGGTCATAATATTGTCGTCGTAACTGATACATGAATTATTAGGGACTTCGGTGATTGACATGCCGTCATATGCCGCATAATACTGTATCCCGTCCCTGTCATAGACCCGGCAGATCCCATCCCCGGCGCAATAAATCACGGACCCGTAGGACACCTCTCCTGTATTGACCCGTGCCCGTTCGACAATTTTCCACCATGAATTGATCTCCGGTTTGATGCTGTTGAATGAGTGGAGGGTGGGAATGTGGAGCAGGGACCAGTTGATGGTATGCATCCTGCCGGGTGTCGTGGGAATTGTTGGTATTATATCAATCGTTTTGAATGTGGATGCACTCTTGGCAGAACCCGTAGTGTCGATAAGGAAATCATACTCCCCGGGATAGAGAAGTGATGTATTGATACTGCCGGAGAACAGGGTATGGATGCCACTTCGGAATACCTTTCCCTGTCCTTCTGCCCGTTCGTGGGACCAGTCATAATGTTTGGGTGTCGGATGCCACACTGTCGAGTATACCCCCAAAACAAGTCTGGTCTCCGGCGGAAGGTTCGTTGTACCTATAACACCGAAGTGCCCGATTGTCCCGGATTCGAAAGGTGTCAGGTTAAGCCAGTACTCATTCTTGTCGGTGTCGATGGTACGGGAGGTTGTAACCCCACCTGAAGTTGCGTCAGGTAAACATCCGGCATCCAGATCCGCCCGGGCTGATTGCAGGTCATCAGTGACGTAATCCCCGTTCCGCGTCCATTGCAGGGCCCCAAGAGACGGGCTGACAAGCATGAGCACGAGAAGGGAACAAAAAATAATTATCCGCCATTTGCGGGAGGGGATTGAAACAATCATGTTTGATCGAGTGGGGATTTGATGTTGAGTTAAAAAGCACTGGCGTTAAGTGAAAAAAAAATTTCATTGAAAAAATGCTGTTTGGAATAAAATGAGAGTGGTTTACCACGAGAACGGGCAGTACCATTTTCCGTAGGAGGCGCATTCAGTCCGGTTGCAGGCCCAGCCCGCTGCTCCAACTCCTGTCGATGATGTTACAACTCCCGACCCCGCTGCGGTGATCGGTGCGGTGACAGATTCTCCGAGTTTTTCGCACATGATTTTCGTTCACTTCCTTTATCGCAGGTCCTCTGATATGAGGGGATAGATGCATGTCTTACGCAAAACGGGATATACATGGCGTTAAGTGAAAAAATAATTGCACTAAAAAAATGCTGCTTTGCCCGGACTTTTTGCCAGGGTGGAACATCTGTTTCATTCATGGCCGCCAAGACCCGGAATACTTGCTGATCTCTTTCGCATCAGGATCTGTATTCCGTTCTGGCAATCCTATCCGCCGGTCCCTGCATTGTAAGGCCGGTCATGCTGCCTTTGCCAGCTGCACGATATTACTGCCCTCTTTTATATCGGCCATGTTATGGGTCACGATAATTACCGTCTTATTTGTCAGCTGCCGGATGACCTGATAGATGGACCGTTTGGATTCTTCGTCGATGGACCGGGTGAATTCGTCAAAGACGATCACCGGCGAATCCCGCAGGAGGACACGGGCAAGGGCTATCTTCTGCATCTCCCCGCTGGAGAGATTGAGTCCGTTCTCCCCCACAGGAGTATCGTAATGCCCGGGAAGTGCCTGTACCAGATAGTCGAGGCCAGCCATCTGTGCAGCTGAAATGACCTCTTCCCGGGTTGCAGACAGGTTCCCGATCAGGATATTGTCGTAGATCGAACCATCGAAGATCAGGGAATCGGAAAAGACAATGGACACATACGAACGGAGATCGTCCCTTTTTACCGCCGCAAGATCGATGCCATCGATCGTGATCCTGCCCTGATCCGGGGAATAGAGCCGGCAGAGGAGTCGTAATGCCGTGGATTTTCCCGACCCGTTCTCGCCGATCAGGTAATTGATCCCCCGGGTGAAATTCCCGTTGAAGTCTCTCAAGATGACCCGGTCGTCATACGAGAAACCGACATGCTCAAACCGGATCTCCCCCCTCCCACCGGGTGGCAGGGGAACGCTGCCTTCTGCACCGGGCTCAAGGTCCAGCACTTCGGCAATACGGTCATAGGACGCCTGGGATGTCTTGTAGGAATTCCAGAGGTCCGAGACCTGCAGGACCGGGGAGAGGAAGAGGCTGACATACGCGACAAACGCGGTCAGCGTCCCCACCGTGATGGTTCCCGCAAGGACTGACATGCTCCCGAGCGTCAGGACAAGAATGGTGGGAACGCTGTAGATGAGCATGGTCACGGCGGCACTTAAAGAAGACAGTCTGATGACCGAGACCGAGGTATCGGAAAACCTCCGGAACTGCCGGTCATAATTTTTCTCTGCCCAGCCCTCAAGGCCGAATACCCGGATCAGGGGGGCCGAGGGCAGGGTTTCCTTGAGGTACGACTGGATGCCGGCATCCGCATCCAGTGCCGGCCTCTGGGCGGCTTTCATCCGTTTCCCAAACCAGGCCGATGAAAAGACAAAGAGGACTGCCGGCAGGATCACGACCGCTGCAAGGACCGCGTCCATACTGACCATGATGGCAAGCGGCAGGATGATGCCAAGGACAATCACGAGGATCTGGGGGAGGGTCCTGATCGCCGTCTGGACGACCGTCGTCACATTCCCGGTTATCCGCGATAACAGGTCGCCGGTTTTAAACTTCCGCAAATGTGCGTATTCTGCCCGCTGGACATGACTGAAGACCCGGGAAGAGAATTCCCGGTACAGGTCGATATACAGCGTCCCTTTCACCCGGGCAGAGAGGTAGTTTGAAAGGGCGGAGACGAGAAAGACCCCTGCCATTGCCACAAGCAGCGGGGTGAGCAGGGCGGTGTTTTTGCCGATCAGCACGTCATCGATCAGCGACCGCATGATGAGCGGGCTGATGATGGCAAACAGCATACCGGAGACGCTCAGTATGATGACTGCGAGGTAGGTAAACGGCCGGGCTGAGCAGATCTCCCACAGGAGCCTGTTATACCCGTATCCCTTGCGTGGCGTCTCCTGCATACGTTCCCTCTCCGTCTCCCGAAATGAAGATACAACGGTGTACCGGGTACCTTCAACCTCGGGACACCGCAGATATAGTACTCTCGTTTTGCGGGGGACAACTATAACACTGTTGATGAGTGAAAAAAATTTACATTCCTCTCATACCGCAGATTGCGGGGGTATGTGGACATTCGTGATGAACTAGAAAAAACCCGCCATTGTATCAATAAATCCTGTAAAAGGCAGGGGGCCGGACCCCCGCATGACCCATCTGTACGTTCACCTTCCGGTCTGGTCACATCTGGGAATCGAACTAAAGCGCTGGCGGACCTAACGCCCCAATGACCGCGGGCAAGTGCACCCATACTCGCAAATCAGGCACAGGATAGACGGACCTCAGGTAACGGCAGTGGCCCGGGCCGGCAACGGGGAGACGGGAACCTGAATAGGTATCTGAATGATCACTCTCCCGTCCCATAACTGAAGAGAATTTTTCACTCAACGCCGCTCTTATTACCTGAAAAAACAACCATTGGCGCAAGAGGAATAAAAATGGCTGACACCCTCAAAAAACTTATGTGTTGTATGCTCCTGCTGGCCCTCGTTGGTACGGTATCCGGTGCCGGGTATTGTGCTGCGGA
>Ga0209098_1002943_pt1 | contig 14605 bp, 18 predicted proteins | sample AD_JPNHW1_MetaG_FD_184429 | JGI IMG/M metagenome (GOLD analysis project Ga0209098, IMG submission 184429) | Active sludge microbial communities of municipal wastewater-treating anaerobic digesters from Japan - AD_JPNHW1_MetaG (SPAdes) (version 2) | ecosystem: Engineered > Bioreactor > Anaerobic... | reverse complement strand
CAAGGCCGGTCACAGCTGGTCACCCGACGCTTACGTCGAGATGGACATACGCACCACATCGGGCAATGTAGCCCGTGAAGCTGTGTTCCAGCAGAATCGGGAGTTCGGCGTTGACACGGTGATTGTGCCTGTTCACGCGGTCGCCCGCCCTGGATGCGCACCATACCAAGGCTGGGTAATCAGCATGAGCAACCAGAGCGGCGTTATCAAGGATGCAAGCGGGGAAAGCGTTACCGTACATCCTGTGCGCGAAACAACGTTTGGCGAGCCCGCGGGCTTGTGGGGCATCAACTGTTCCCATCAGCCGGATCCATTTATCCCGGGTTGGAGCGAAAGCAAGCGCCCGATCGAACAGGGCGAAGTCAACGCCCGCTACGAAGAGACCCAAAAGCAGCGCTACCATGAACAGCAAGTGAAGAAATGGAAACGTGCCGCTGTGGCCGCTGATGCTTCCGGCGACACAGACGCATTCAGGGAAGCAGCCGCAAAAGTCAAGCAGAAACAAGCCGCATTGCGCGACTACTGCGAGCGCACCAACTTGCCGTATCAAAGCGACCGGGTGCAGGTGTATGGGTACAGCCGGAGCACGGCAGGAAAGGCCACACAGGCCGTTAGGAGGGCATCGTGAACCGCATTGAGATTGACCCTAATGATCGCTGTACTGAAATCATTATCAACGGGCAGCGGCAAGAGCACGTAACGAGCCTTGACATCCAGATCAGACCGCGAGAGTTCCCGCGAATTTTCATTGAATACAACAACAACGATGCACCGCGCAAGGCCGGGTTTGGAGGGGCACAAAGTGAAACTTAAGCTCAAAACCCCACAGGGTGAAATGCAACTGACCGTCACGCAAGGCTTTGTCGGAACGGCAGAAGTCGCGCCTGACGGTGGAGTGGTGTTCAGCCTGTTTCCTGCTGACAGCGAACCGACCGAACCAGCGACCGAACCCGACGGGTTTGTCGGCGATTAACACAGAATCAAGCGCTTTCGGGCGCTTTTTTCATGCCCCGACGCGGTACGGCATAAAACTGGCGCGGTCAATAACGGCGAAAGCCGGTATAGCTGACGAGCTTTGTACGGGAGGTTGAACATGTTCAGATTTTCCCCTATCCAATATCGTGCCGAGGGCGACGCGCCCGCCGGCTCCCTTTCCCCCGCCCCTGCGGCTGTCGCAACACCTAGCGCCGCGCAGATCGCCGAGGAAACCATGAAGCTGATTGATGCGGCAAGCGAGAAAAAAGCGCATGGCATCACAAAGAGCATGGCAGAGCAGAACGGGCTGACCGAAGAAGAACTCGTTGCGTACATCGCAGAGAAAAAAGCTGCCAAGGCTAACGCCCTGCCTGAATCCGCACAAAAGCAGATTGACGCGGCGAAAGCGGAGTTGCAAAAGTACAAGCTTGCGGCAGAAGTCACCAAAGAGGGCGCCGCGCTTGGCCTGCTGGATGCTGACGTTGCTATGACCCTGTTGGGCGAGGACGCAACCAAAGCAAACGACAAAGGCGAATTTGCCGGGCTGAAACCAGCCCTTGAAAAGCTCAAGGAAACCAAACCCTATCTGTTCGGCGCGACGCAAAAGCCCGGCGCGATGGCACAGCGGGTAAGCGGAGCGGCTCCGCAGACGCTATCCGGTGTGGAAAAGCGCTTTTACGACAAGAACCCCGGCTTGAAAAAGCCTGAATAAACAAAGGAGGCCTATAAATGGCTCATGAAGCACAGGAACGCTACTCTGATATGGTGCTCGCAAAGGTGCGGGCTGAACTGGTGCTCAAAGACGGTACCATCTTCAACAATGACTACGAGGGCGACCCCGTTGCCGGCGTTGTGAAAATCCCTACCCGTGACGATGAAGTAGCCGCGAGCGACTACGACAAGGCAAATGGCCTTGCGCCCACCAACGGCTCCACCGCCTACGTCGATCTGCCCATCAACAAGGACAAGGCTGTCAACGAGATCATCGACGGTTACGACGCGGACGCGGTGCCCGATAACCTTGTGGCTGACCGTTTGGACAGCGCGGGCTATTCCATGGCTAAGACCATTGACACCGATGGCGCTACCGCGTTGCTTGGCGGCGGTACTGCCGTAGGTATCACCACCGTTGACAAGGATACCGTGTACGCGGCGCTTGTCGATCAGCGCACCGCCATGAGCAAGGCAAACATCCCCGCCACTGGCCGTTACGCGCTGATTACGCCCGATTATATCGGCGTGATTGCGAAGTCCGATCAGTTCACGCAGGCTTCCAGCCTTGGCGACGAGGTGAAGCAGAGCGGCGCCATTGGCCGTATCGCGGGCTTCTCTATCTTCGAATGGAATGACGCGACCGCGAACCTGTTCGGAATCTTCGGCCACCCCCGTTTCGCCACCCGCGTGAATGCGTGGAAAGTGCCCGTCAAGCTTCAGAACCTCGACGCGTCCGGCAAGTACATCGGCGCGAGCGCCGTTCAGGGCCGTATTGTGTACGCCCACAAGGTGCTTCGCTCCGCTGGCGTGCGCTGCGTGTATGCGCCCTCTATGCTGGCGTTGGCGGCTTCCGCGCCCACTACGCTGGGCAAGACCAAGTTGACCGTGACTGATGCTGCGGGCACCGCCACGAGCTTTAAGTATGTGGTCAACCCGACCGCCCGACAGGTGTACGGCGCAGTTGCAGCGGGTACCGCCCTGACTTCCGGCACTACCGAAATCGCTGTTACCGCCGGTGACGTGATTGAGGTTGTCGGCATTGCGTCCACCAAGGTCGTGTCCGTCGGCTACCATACCGTCGTGACCGCCGACATTGGCACCGGGGCGTAATGTACCTAACGGCTGAACAGTACGCAACCTATACCGGGGAAGCCGCACCGTCTGACTTTAACGCTTGCCTTGACATGGCTGAAAGCCTTGTTGATCTGCATACCCTGAACTTTTACGCGCAGGTGAGCGTTTCGGCGCTCCCTGCCGTGGTTCAGAAGTACCTTCAACGGGCGGTATCCTATCAGGTGCAGTCCATCAGTCAGGCGGGCGGCATAGCCGGTATGACGGAGCCGCACACGCAAAGCGCAAGCACCGGTAGGGTGAGCTATTCGATGGCAGCCCAACCGGCGCTTTGCGCACCGGCGGCGATGTGCGTTCCGTTCCTGTTGTCCTATGCAAGGGGGGTATGAGGCGTGATCCCCATGCTCCCATCTACCCTGATTCATTCGGCAACGTTGCAAACGGCAAGCAAAGACCGCGACCAGAACCGCACGTATACGACTGTAGCCGCTCTTACGCGGGTACGTGCGGAGCCAACCAGCAAGCAGGTGCTAACGCCCGCAGGGGCACAAAAACAGCTCACCGCGCTGCTATTCTTTGACGTTCGCAACAGCCGCCCCGCCGGAACAACGTTCGTTGTCGGCCAGTACGTGCTGTGGAACGGCGCTGAGTACCGAATCGAAACCGTGGATACCTTGTACGACAAGCGCAAATTGCACCATTACGAGGTGGGGCTAAGTGGCTAAAATTCGCGTAGAAGTCAACGCAAACAAGATTTCCTCCGGCATCAAGGGCAAGTGGGGCGCTGGGCTGTACAAGCTGTGCGCGGTGATCCGCGACGATTGCAATAAATATGTCCGCATGACATTGAAAGCGACGCTTCGCAAGAGCAGCTACTCCGCGTCCCAACTAGACAAGGGGTTGATCATCTGGAACACGCCATACGCCCGCCGCGTGTACTACACCGGCACGCCACGAACCGGGGTTAACCCCAATGCCAGCTTGCAATGGTGCGAAAAGGCCAAGGCCGAGCATCTGAAAAAGTGGCGTGACATGGCCGCACAGATCACAGGAGGGAAGTAAGTGAGCATACAGCAGCAAATTCTTGACGCTGTGGCGGCGCTGATTGACGCGCAAAGCAACTATGCTACCGTCGTTTACGGCTCGCTTCCCGACGCAAACGGTCTGTGTCTTGCCCCGTCCGCCGGCAGCGTAAATGAAACTACCCTATCCCACGGTGGCACGTATTCCATGCAATGCGTGCTGAATGGAAAGCATTCCAACCAAGGCACGGTGCGTGACACACTTTTCAAAATCCATGAAGCCCTGAACAAGATCATAGTTTGCCCCAGTGGAACCGGCTGGGCAGTAACCGGAATAAGCACCAGCAGTGCGGCCGGGTACATCGACCATGAGGAAGATCAATGGCTGTACGGTTCCAGCATCACAATTGATTACACTATCGACTGATAAGGAGGGCATAAAATGTCCGAAATCACCGTACCCCGCCGGCTGCTGTACCAGTATTACGGCATCGGCGCAACCCCGACCTATACCTACGTTAACAAGGGCTTTTTGAAGCTGAGCGAGGAAAACAGCCCGCAGATTGACAATGTTACGTTTGTAGGTGATTCCAACGCCTCCCCCAACGTTTCCGGCTATGAAAACAAGTGGAGCTATGAGGCCCAGTATATCAGCGGGAATACCGTCATTGATGACTTAGCCGAAATCGCCCGCGAACAGCTTACGGGCGAGGATTGCGTTCGCGACTTTGTGGACGTTGACCTATCTATGCCGATCTCCGGCGAAACTGGTAGCTACTACGCCCGCCATTGCAAGATCGTTGTGGAAGCCACTCCCCCGTCTGGCGACCCCAAGACTACGACCAAGCTGACCGGCGCTTTCCACCAATCCGGCGATATCGAAATCGGAAAGTTTGCCCTTGCTACCAAGGCATTCACGGCCAACGCCTAAGCCTTGATCGGGGACGGGGATTAACCCGTCCCCGTGTTCGTTTAAGGAGGAACGCAAATGCCAATTCGCAAGCTCACCCTTCCGGTCGAGGTTCCACAAATTGAGATCAACGGTATCGTGTTTGATCTTAAGATGAGCGATCTTGAAATATACGATAAAGCCAAAAAACTGTTTGGCAAATACCAGGAAAAGTATGGGCAAAAATCCGTAACCGATTTTCCGCTTGATGAAGTCATTGCCGACGCTAAAGAAGCCGAACGCTTTATGAACGATATGCTTGGAAAAGGGGCTGCGTTCAAAATTAGCGGCGGGAACCCGGTTGGCTTTTCTGAATTGCTCCAATGGATTTCAGTCATAAGCGCGGACGCGGCAGCGCACTATCAGGAGTTGGTCGTGCATGAATAGGTTCACACTATGCAACCCAGCGGACAAGGCGCTTCCGGTGACGGTCGAATCCGCTGACGGTGGCGCCTATTCGATTGACCCATGTTTTCGTACGGTGCTTTGCTGTCTGCGCATTCTCGCAGACCCAGACGCGCCAGCATTAGACAAGGGGCTTTACGTAGGCGCTCGTTTTTTCCTGAATCATCCCCCACCTGATTTGTGGGATGCTTTTCAAAGCTTTATATCCGGCGACAAGTCGGACAATGAAAACAATGATCCCGTGATGGATTTTGAGGTTGACGCTGGCGCGATCTACGCGAGTTTTCGCCAGCAGTACGGAATTGACCTGCTGCGTACTGACTTGCATTGGTTCGAATTTATGGAGCTGGTCGCCGGCCTTGCCGACGGGACAGCATTTTCACAACGTATACGGATTCGCACGCTGGACGAAAGCAAAGTGGCGGCAGAAGATCGATCCGCGTTGCGACGCGCAAAGAGCCAAATCGCAATCACACGGCGCGAAAGTCAGCGAGTGTGCGAACTGAAAGCTGAAATTGAGAAACGGCTTGACGCTGGGCAAGATGTGTCCGAGCTGGTCAGCCAGCTAGAATTGGAGGGATAATCCATGGGCGCAGACAGCCGCGTTATATTTAGCACCGAACTGGATGACAGCGGCGTTAAGGCCGGTCTTAATGGAATGAAAACCTCCGTAAGCGGGCTGGGCGCGGGTATAGGTGCGGCACTGGGTACGCTTGGGGCGGGTATCCTGTCCGGGATTGCAAGCAGCGCGGGAGCGATGATAAGCGGCGCCATTTCGGCAGCGAGCGACCTGCAAGAGGTTCAGAACGTTGTAGATACTACGTTTGAAGGAAGCGCCGGACGCGTAAACAAATGGGCAGAATCGGCAAAAGACGCGTATGGGATGGGCGAACTTGCCGCAAAGCGATATTCCTCCACGATGGGTGCAATGTTCAAAAGTATGGGGCTTGCCAGTGATGCGACATTGGACATGTCACTTGGAATCGCCGGGCTTACCGGCGACATGGCGAGTTTCTATAACCTTGATTACGATACCGCGTTTGATAAACTGCGTTCTGGTATTAGTGGAGAAACGGAACCGTTAAAACAGCTCGGTATCAATATGAGCGTCGCAAACCTGTCTGCGTATGCCTTGTCTAAAGGCATCACCAAGAGCTACGACAGCATGACGCAAGCCGAACAAACCACATTGCGCTATAACTACCTGATGCAGGTAACATCGGACGCACAGGGCGATTTTGCCAGGACAAGCGAGGGGTACGCCAACCAGCAACGCGTTCTGCAAACCACGCAAGAAGAACTGTCTGCCGCTATCGGTGAATTGCTTTTGCCTGCCGCGATTGCCGGAACAAACGCGCTTAACGGATTGGTTGGTGGGCTGACAAGCTCAATCAAAGGCATTTCGGAATTTTTCAACCCGCCTAAAAGCGAGCTTCAATCGCAAATTGATGACGCGAACACGGCGGTAAAGAATTTCAACGATTCGCTTAAGAACGCTGATACGAACCTCACCGTATCTCTTGAATCTGCAAAGGAAACAAAAGCCACAGCGCTTTCCCTGCTTGATTCTTACGAAAAGATCAGGAACAAAAGCGTTCTGACCGAAGAGGATACGGCACAACTACAAACAATTGCAAAGCAGATTGTGGCTTTATATCCCGACATGGGCAGCGCAATTGACGCGACAACCGGGCTTTTTAATGCCAACACCACAGCCGTGCGCGACAATATTAAGTCGCTTGCGGACCAACAGGCTGCAATGGCCTACTACTCCGCAACACAGGATTATCAAAAAGCTTTGTTGGATGCAACCATCGCCGAGTCAAAGGCGGCGGCAGCGCATCAGGCGGCGTACGATGATTGGATTAAAAAGGACGCGCAAGTCAAAGCCCTCAACGGAATGTATACAAGCATACAAAGCAATGCGGGGGCTATCGAAGAGTTTGCAGGGCAGTTGATTTCGCTCAATCCAGCGTTCAAGCAATACTTTGATATCACAAAAAACGGTACGTATGTGCTCAACCAAAACGGAAAAGCCGCCTTTGGCACTGGGTCGCTGTACACGCTCCTGGAAGATGTGATAGGCCAATACTCCGAATCTGCGTCTATTGCAAACGAAAACACTGTAAAGCTAAACGATACTTGGATTGAAACACAGTACACATCCTCGGATGCAGCCGATTCGCTCAAAGACGCGAAGGAAGCAGTGTCGAATCTGGGGGACGCGTTCGTTGCGCCGACAACTGCCATGTCATCGTATACTAACGCCACTTCTACGGCGACCACGGCAACCGCAACCGAAACTGCCGAAACTGAAAAACTTCGCGCATCGCTGCTTAAGCTGTCTACCGACACCTTAACCCAGATTGACGCACAGATTGAGGGATTCGAGAAGATCGGCAAAGTTCGCCCGAAGAGCGCGAAGCAAACAACGAAGGATACGAACAGCCAAACGCAGTTTCTTGAAGATTACATCGCAAACTTCAACAAAGCCAAAGAAAACGGCGTAACGCCAGAAGCGTTGTCTGAGCTAACCGAGGTAAACGAAAAGAATGCAGCAGTCCTTGCTGGGCTTGCCAAGGGCAGCGACAAGACAATAACGGACTTTAATACGGCTTATTCTGACCGAGTGAAAGCAAGCACAGACCTTGCGACAACGCTTGTCACTTTTAAGACGGAACTTGAAGCCACGAACAAAACACTCACAGACGGGACGATGGAAGGAAGTACGGCGGTATCCGACGCGGCTACCGGGGTTTCGACCAACCTTACACAGGCCGCGACAGACAGCAAAACGGCAGTCGATACCGTTGCTACCACTGGAACAGCATTAAAAACATCCATAGACGGGATGACAACAATCGTATCCGAAAAGGCTGAAACGTTAGCTACTGTAGGTACCGGAATCGCCGACAGCGCCGCAAGCGGCATAACGGACAGTACCAGCATCAAGGATGCGCTATCTGCTTCGGTGGCGGGTGCAATTGAAACGTCGCAGACGGACAACCAGGATGACGCTAAGCTGCTGGGCGGTGCGATCGTAACGAAAACAGCGGCGGGCGTTACAGCGAACACTCAAATCCGGGCAGCGCTTTCGTCGCGCGTTTTGATTGCTATCAACGGCTCGTACCTGGACAACGCCGCGTCTGCAAAATCCATCGGTAGCGCACTTGTAAACGCGATCTCGTCCGGTGTAGTTGCGCAGGGTTGGGCGCTGAACGCTACGATCAAACAGATCGTGATGGACGCGCTGAACGCTGCAAAACTGGCCGCAGGGCTTCCGGTTGATTCGGACAAGTCGAGTGGTGTCACAAGCGCGATCAATGCCGGGAAGTCCGCGTTGGACAATACGCTTCTTGGACGCGTCCAGAGCGCAATGCTCTCTGGCGGCTACTACCCCAGCGCTTCACAGCTCAGCGCATCGGTGCTACGCAATTCTGCCGCCGGGATATACAACACCCAGTACGCGTCCAGCGCACAAGCCAAAAACATCAACATCGAGCAAAAGATGTACTTCGGCGACAACATCCAAACGCCCGATGAAATCGCCAGAGCCGTAAAGCGACAAACGCTTGTCGGACTGGCAGGAGGAAAAGCATGAGCAAAATCCTGATCCGCTTTGTGCGCGACGACGCAAAAACATACGCCATCGACGATACGACGCTTGGGCTTGTCAGCGCGTCCGGGCTGGATGAACCCAACATTGAAATCTACAAGCAAAGCCTCGCTACCGTCGATGGCGATATCGTCACTGGAACGCGTGTAGGCTCACGCATTATTGATCTTACCGCCAAGATCAAAAACACCGCGCTGAACGATGTTATGCGCAGGCTCACAACGTCTTTCTTTTCCCCCGCGCACACCTACGAAATGTACGTAACGCGCGGGGAAGAAACGCGGTATGCAAAGGAATGCCACGTTGATGGTCTGGAAATCCCAACAGAAAACCAAAACGCGCGGCTAACAATCAAGCTGTCAATGATGATGCCAGAAGGGTACTGGTTGAGCCTTGACAGCTTTGGTGAGAACATTGCAGGCGTAACCCCGCGCTGCGGATATCCCTATATTTCATACGCGCCATACGGCAGGATATACGGCGTATACGCCTACGCGGGAACGGTATATCTGGATAATGACGGCGATTCGGAGGCGTTCTGCCAAGCTGTATTCACGGCAAACGGGCCAGTCACCAACCCGAAAATCATCACTTCCAAGGGCTACGTCAGGGTTATCGGTTCCATGGTTACCGGGGATATCCTGATTATTGACGGTCAAAAGAAGTCCGTAACCCTGAACGGCGTAAACGTATCGAATAAGCTGGACCGGAAGTCCGATTTTTCGGGGCTGGTTTTCGACATTGGCACGAACAGCATTGCGTTTTCGGCGGATACCGGGTCTGTGTCGCTTGATGTAAACATTTACTACAACAAGCGCTATCTGGGGGTGTGATTGCATGGAACTGATCGGCCTGAACAATGCGTTTGAACCGGTGAAGTCCCTGCGATGCACCAACATTCAATGGAACCGCAAATACTACGAAGCCGGGGATTATGCGATTCAGCTACCAGCATCCGACTGGGACATGAGTATCACATACATCTATTCGTTGGAACGCCCGGAAACGGGCATGGTTGAAAAAATCGAAACCGAGAGCAATAAAAAGGGGGATTTCATAAACGTTAGCGGTTTCTTCCTTGAGGGAATGCTTAACTGGGAACCGATTTTTCCGTATCAATTCATAACCTCGCCCGGCGTAGTTATAACTGACTCATGGGTTGCAGGGATAAGTCACATATGCAAAACCATGGTGTCAACGCTGGTCCCGTCCGACACAATCATTGTACCTGAAGAAGCCGACATTGGCGGCAATATTCGCATTCGCAAAGCAGATTGCCTTGGGGAAAACCTCGGTGATACGCTGTATGAAATCCTCAAGAAAAAGGAAATGGGACAACGCGTAACATTGCCGCTGGATGGAGGGGCAGAGATACCGGAGTACCGCGTTTGGAAGGGACTTGACCGAACGCAGGAGCAAAGCACAAATTCCTTTGCGACGTTTGGCGTGAGAATCGGGACTGTGGATTCGATGAAGTTCACCAAAGATATCAGCGACTACAAGAATTACATCATCGCAACATACAACAACGGGACAACCGATCAGTACATAGCGCTAAATCTGATGGAAATCTCAGATGTTGAGATCAACGCTCGGCGAGCGCTGTATTACGAATCCGGTCTGACGCTTGCGGACGGGCAAACGCTCGCTGAACTTATTGCTGATGTTACCGAAGCTGCATCGCTAGAGCTTGCAAGGCACAATCGGCTGGTAACGATCGACGCAAGTCCCGTTCAGACGAATCTAAAGTACCTGACCGATTACGACCTTGGCGACAAGGTAGACCTTGTGGATGATGCGCTTAAATTGTCGTATAGCGCAAGAATTTCCGAGGTTAGCGAAGTCTGGAAAAACAACACTCACACCGTAAGCATTGAATTTGGTGAAAAGCAGCTCACGGCGTACAACCGGAAGAGGAGGTACTAAACAATGGCAATTTCATGGCCTTTTGACAGCACCGTAACCGAGGATACCGAGGGGAATCCGATATACAGCCGTACTTACAGCGCCAATGTATTAGCGCGAGTATTGCAAAAATACTTCCGAAACGGCGTTTTCAACGACGTATCCACAGGACTACAGGTTGTTCAGTCAACCGGCATGGCTGTAACCGTCAAGCCCGGCGACGCGCTGATTAACGGGCGGCATTTCTACGAGGAAAGCGAACGGGGAATGACGATTGCGGCGGCAAACGCCAGCCTTAACCGCATTGATACCATTGTTTGTAGGCTGAACCTTGGCGTATCGGCCTTGTCAATCGATCTGTATGTGCTGACCGGAACCCCGGCTGCATCGCCCACCGCGCCCGAGCTTACGCGCAACGCCAGCGTTTATGAATTGGGTCTTGCGAACGTACTGATTGTAAAAAACACAACGAGCATCCCGCAAGCCCGGATTACCGACACACGGCTGGACAGCGACCGTTGCGGCGTTGTTGCGTCCATCGTCGGCGATACGGACACATCCGCCTATTATGCGCAGATACAGGATGACCTCGCGGCGTTCAAGAGCACAGAACAGGCTGCATTTATCGCGTGGTTTGAAAATGTGCAGAACATTTTGGACGAAAACGCGGCGGGGAACCTGCTGAACCTTATCAACCAGGTTAGCGGCGCCCGGCAACTGCTGACTTACACCAACCCGGCTGACCTTGGCTTGACGGTAACCACAAGCACCACCATGGAACAAGTGCTGGCCGCTATGCCGAATGGAAGCCAGCTCATGTTTACGCCATCCAGCTCAACCACAAGCAATTTAACCCCCTCCACAAGCAGGGATGGGACGCTCCTAATCCATCGCTTAAGCGCGTCGCGGATAACTATGCTGTGGTATTCCAGCACCATAGCCGCGCCGATTTACCGCGCGACAGCGAGCTACAGCGGAACGTGGACAATAGGCGCATGGACGGCGCTGCTTGACGCGAGCATGATCCAAAACGATCAGCTGGGCACCGACGCTACCAAGGTGCTCGGCGCCCCGCAAGGCAAGGTGCTTGGGGATGAAATCGACGCAATAAACGCACGGCTGGCAGGTACCACCGTGTGGAGCGGTACCGCTGCCGAGGGTGATACGAAAACCGTGTCCGGATTCACGACAGGCAAACTGTACGCGTTTTACCTAGCAACGTTAGGGCTGGAAATCGTAATTCCGTACAGGAGCAGTACTGCGGTTGGTTCCGTTGCCGCGCCGATCTCCGGCGGCGAACGGCTGTATGTGCTCAAAATCACATCAAGCGGTGATGCCATAACGTTTAGCAACTGCGAGCGCATCGACATCATGTCAGGCGCAGTGAACGGCACAAAGGTAAGTGCCGGATTCAGTATTGCCGCGATTCGGCAACTGATTTAGCAAGGCTGCATGCGGGCACATTACGGGCGGGTGAATAGCTCGCCTATTATTTTGGAGGTAGATACAGTGAAAAGAATCATTTCCGTTCTATTGGCGCTGATTATGTTTGGGTCAACCGCTTTAGCGGCGTGTGATGTTCAAATCCCTGCCAGCGCGATGCGAACTGCTATCGCCAACAATGATGCGGGGGCAATCATCAGGGACTATTTGTTCCCGATGCTGGATGAGGATGACAGCATCGCGCTGTTGTTTGCGTCCGAACTGAACATTTCCAACGGCTCTCCGCACATTCGTAGCCTAACGGATGGTGGCTGGGGCGAACGTGCCATGTTCGGGCGGCTAGTTACTTCCGGAACCGTTGAAAAATATATTGATGGGAACATCCGCGACGACATGAGCAATGCCGCGCTTGCCGATCTAGTCCGCGCCGAAACCTACCGGCTTCTGTTTGGGAAACGTTACAACGATACATTGAAGAACGATGGATGGCTAAAGAACGGCGCCACTACTTTCGCGTTTAAGTACAGAATAAAATGCAGCGTTCTTGACTATTCAACGGGGCAGTTCGTCCGCCAAAAAAGGCCAACATATGTAATATTGATAAACCACACGACCGAATATTCCGGGGCCAAAAGATACGCCTACATTGAATGCGACTGGAAGCACGAAGTGAACGGCTATTACCCGGCGACGTTCGGAATTGTGCGGTAAGGGAGAATGAAAATGGTTGATAAAATTACAATCTTAGAGGCAATTCACGGAAACAACCCATGTTTCAAGCGTGCGCACCTCATCGTAGGTAAGCGAACGCCGTTCATTCATGACACCGGGGCGAACGAACCTCACGCAGGACGTTATACCGACGCATCCGCATGGCTGGAGGAGAAGGGATACTGGACACGCAGGTTCACCAACCATTGGAACCGCCCAACAGTCATGAAGGAAGTCCACGCCTTTGGCGGCTTAGACGCTCGCGGCAACTTCGTGATTGCCCAGCATCTGCCGTTTGACTACTCTGCATGGGGTTGCGCGGGAAAGTTCAACTACGATCCGATGGCGCACATTCAAATTGAAACGTGCGAGGACGGGAAAAAGGACGCGGCCTATTACGAACTGGCAATGGAAAACGTCGCGGCTTTCTTCGCGTGGCTGATTCAGCGGGGAATCTGCGAAAATGACGTTTCCAGCATCGTAGACCATCGCACAGCCCACAGGTGGGGCGGAGCAAACAACCACGGGGATATTTGGGACTGGGCAAGCGTTCAGGGTGAAAAGTCGGGAACGTACATGGCCGGGTTCCGCGCCCGCGTGCAACGCTATTTAGATCGCGGCCCGGTCGAAGTCGTATGGCATTACAGCACGGCAGGCATGCCGGTGTGCAAAATGCGGACATGGTACAACCCAGTCGCACGGCAGTTGCAGGTGTGCCTGAACCGAATCGGCTACACGTGTGAAACGGACGGGTTGTTGTGGCATGAAACGCTCGTCCAGCTCAAGAAGTTTCAGGCCAATTGGAACCTGACCAATGACGGTGTGTGCACCCGTGAAACGTGGGCGGCGCTCGAAAAGGCCATGAACGGCGGCGTACCTGAAATCGTTGTAGCGCCTGTGGTGCAACGCTACGCAGGAACCGTCAAAACGTCCAAAGGCAAGGGAATCAGCCTGTGGAAGAACGTTTCCCTATCTGGGCGTGTGTGCAAAGTGCCAGAGGGTGCAACCGTTGAAGTCACCGGCGATTGCATCAAGGGGACGTCAGCCCCGGCCAAATTTGGCGCGTATAACGGCTATGTTGATACGTCATACCTAGTCAACCGCGTTAATCTCTAAAAATTGAAGGGACTGTACGACATGAGCGACATTGTTTTAGTGGCGGTGATCTCGCTTATAGGCACGCTTGGCGGATCATTTACGGGCATAATTGTGGCAAACCGGCTTGTGAATTATCGGCTGCAACAACTGGAAGTCAAGGTTGACAAACATAACGGCGTGATCGACCGAATGTACTGCGCCGAAAAGCGGCTTGACGTGCTGGATGAAAAGGTATCCGAAACGAACCGGCACATCGGGGCGCTCGAGGATAAATAACTTTGGAGATGCCGGAAGCCCCGGCAAGAAAGTGAGAATAACTATGTGGAGCACCATTAAGGAGCGCCTCAAATCCCCCGTAACCTTGGCGGCTGTTGTAGGCCAAATTGTCACCATTCTCCTGATGGTTGGCGCGATCAGCACCGGCGCGGGCGATACCGTGAACAACGTTGCCGCTGGTGTAATCCAGCTTTTGGTATTGTTCGGAGTGCTGAACAACCCCACAGACAAAAACAACTTTTAACCAACCGATTGGTGTGCAGCGAGCGATTTCCTCCCGTGAGCTGTGAGGGGCTGCGAAAGGTCGCGCAAGACGCGATGAACCGCGAGGCGGGGGCGGGCAGCATAACAAAGGTGGAGGAACGACAGGAGGAACCCGATTGCATTGTGTGAAAGCAGACAGACCGAAAGAGTGGGAAC
>Ga0209098_1002942_pt1 | contig 14605 bp, 11 predicted proteins | sample AD_JPNHW1_MetaG_FD_184429 | JGI IMG/M metagenome (GOLD analysis project Ga0209098, IMG submission 184429) | Active sludge microbial communities of municipal wastewater-treating anaerobic digesters from Japan - AD_JPNHW1_MetaG (SPAdes) (version 2) | ecosystem: Engineered > Bioreactor > Anaerobic... | reverse complement strand
GCGGCGGTTCCCGGAGCTCGCGGGGATAATCGGCCTCGATCGGGAAGAGGGCATCGAGTCGCTTGCGGCGAAGGTTCCCCCGGAGTATTCCCTTGAGGACACCGCGTCGGGAAACCGAACCCTTCGAGTCCGCGCGGCCTTCCTCCACTCGCGCTACGATCCGGTCCGCGACGCCGAGCGCGAGCTTTCGGCCCTGCGCGGCGGCAAAGCGGCCGAAGGCTGCGTCTTCTCGGGCGTCGGCCTCGCCTACCTCCCCGAGCGCTACGCGCGCGAGTACCCGCGCGCGACGGTCGTGCTCGTCGAGCCGGACCTTTTCATCCTCATGCTCATGCTCGCGTCCCGACCCTTAGGCGCGCTTTTCGCGCACGAGGGTCTCGTAATCCTCGCGGGCACGCAAGCCCGCGAGGTCGCTACATTCCTCGAAAGCACCGGGCTCGACGACCTTCCCGTCCACGAGCCGCCCGCCCTCACGGCGCCGAATCGGCCCTGGTTCGACGAGTTCGCCGCGATTAAAAAGCGAAACCGCGAGCGGCGCGAGATCAACGCGAACACCCTCAGGCGCTTCGGCGACCTCTGGCTCAAGAACATGTGCAAGAACCTTTCGGTCCTCCGCGACCTGCCGGGTATCGCGTCCTTCGCCGATATCCTCGCGGACGTGCCGGTCCTCGTGCTCGCGGCGGGCCCGTCGCTCGACCGCATCCTTCCCGACCTGTCCCGGCTCCGCGAGCGCTGCGCGATCATCGCCGTCGACACGGCCCTCCGCGCGACGCTTCGCGCCGGGGTCGAGCCCGACTTCATCGTCCTCGTGGACCCGCAGTACTGGAATTGGAGGCACCTCGACGGGCTATCCTGCCCGAATAGCATTCTCATAACCGAGTCGGCCGCATGGCCCGCCGTCTTCCGCTTCAAGACCCGCGCGACCTGCCTGTGCTCGTCCCTCTTTCCGCTCGGGAAGTTCCTCGAGGCGCGCACCGCGACGCGGGGAGAGCTTGGGGCCGGAGGCTCCGTCTCGACGACGGCGTGGGATTTCGCGCGCCACCTCGGCGCGACGCGCATCTTCATGGCCGGGCTCGACCTCGGCTTCCCCGACCGAAAGACCCATTTTACCGGAAGTATATTCGAGGAGCGGACGCACACCGCGTCGCACCGCCTCGCGCCGGCGGAAACGGCCGGCTACCACGCGCTCTACGGGGCCGGCCCCTACCCGGTCGGCGACTATGCGGGAAACCCCGTGCTCACCGACAAGCGGCTCATCCTCTACGCCTGGTGGTTTGAAAGCCGCCTCGCCGGGCATCCGGCGAATAAAACGGCGACGCTTACCCCCGAGGGCGTCAGGATCCCCGGGTTTGCGGTCGCAAGCGTCGAATCCCTTGCCTCTGGCCCCGAGACGAGAGGCGCCATCGACGCGCGAATCGCGGAAGCCTTGGGCCGCGCGGACAAACCGGACCCAAACCGATTTCACGCCGCGGTGCGCGAGCTTACCGACGCCCTCGCCGACATCGCGCGCCTTGCCGCAGACGGCATTCGGGAGTGCGAAGTCTGGCAGAAAGCCGCGCGCGCGCGCGGAAAAGACGTTGACGTAAGGGAATTACTCGCCAAGCTCGACCGCATCGACCGCGCGATCGCGGGACATCCCGCAAAGGAGGTCGCGGCCATGGTTTTTCAGGCGGCCTCGAGCGCTTCAGGCGACGAACCGCCCGAATCAGATCCCATCGCCGCGTCACGTCGCCTGTACGGGCTCATTATCGAGGCAGCCGAAAAAAACTCGCGCATGATTGAGAAATTCGCCTAAAGATTCCGGAGCCTCGCGCCGATATTGTAACTGTTGGTAAGCTTCAATAACGGCGAACGAGAGTGACGTCCAGTCGCCGTTTCAGGCTGGCTACGGGGTCGTATCGAAAGAGATACGACCATTTTTTTTGCCCAAACGGTTTTATCCCGGAAATGGCGCGGCGGCTATTTAGCCTGGGGGAAAAGCCATGCAGTCGCTTCGGTGATGAGCTTCCCGAGGATGACGACCTGCATGTCGGCCTTCGCCTCCTCCACGTACCGATTCCAGCGGTCAAGGGTAAAGACGGCCCCGACGCGCAGCTGCGCCTCCGCCGCTGCGGCGGTAAGCTCATCCGAGCGGCCCTCGAGGTTGCGCGCGAGAACGCCCTGGCAGAGGTACCCGGAAAGAACCGCGACGATGGGGTCACGCGCCCCGCGTGCGAGCGCGAGCATCCCGTCCGCCGCCTCAGAGGGCTTGTGCGCGAGGTGCCGGGAAAAGGCCGCGTAGAACGCGCGCCATTCGCCTCCTTCCCGATCGACGCCGCGGACTTGAGCCGTCGCGATTCGGTATGCGTTGTCATACTCGCCCGAAAGGATCGCCGCCGCCGCGAAGCGCGGGGAAAGCCGCGCGAAGAGGGCGGGCTTGCCCGATTCGAGCGCAGCGGAAAGCTTTTTCAGTCCCTCAAAGTCGCTCAGGAGGATGAGCGAGTCGCAATAGAGCCTGACCGAACGCTTCGTGAAACGCCCTTTTCCGATGATCCGCCCCTCAAGCAGACGAGCGAGCGCGGGCCAGTCCTCGCGCTCGAGGCACGACAGCATCTTCCACTGCGAAAGGAAAAGCCCGTTCACGACGGCGAGCACGACGAGGAAAATGGCCCCGAAGTACCAGTTATTCCGCCAGAACTCGGTCATGAAGGATCCGTCGAGAATAAAAAATGGAAGTAAAAAAATTGTAAGAAATGATAGAATTAAGACGATATTAAATATGACGAAAAGGGCTTTGAATTTCATGAAAAGGCTCCTAGTATTAGGTAAGATTGTACTACAGGGGATGAGATAAGTGAATACGTTTAACGTTACCGATCTTCCGGACGGATTCTACTTTACCGAAGACGCGTATCTTGACAAGAAGTATCTTCTACTCACCCCGGGAGTCCCGATCGGAGAAACGTTCAAAAAGGCGCTTCGCGACTGGGAGTTCACCAAGGTGTATTCCGAGGGGCATCTCTCCGAGCAGTCCGTCGTGCACGCGCCGATAAGCCTCAAGGGCGCGAACCTCAACGAAGACGAGGACAAGGAAAAAAAGGAAGCGCCGCAAGCCGACCCCTCCGCGCCGCTTACAGAGGAAGCCCAGTTCGCCGAGATCGAGCGGATCTACTACGAATACCAGGACTTCATCGCGGAAACCTATACCCGCTACGCGACGCGCAAGGAATTGCAGCTCGCGCAGATTTCAAACCGGGTGAAGGACCTCTGCGAGTACATCAAGACGAACAAGCGGTTCGTCCTGCGCATACAGCCCTCGCGGGAAAACCGAGAAAAAAACTACCTCGTCATCCACTCGATGCGCTCGACCGTTTACGCCATCGTCATCGGGCTCCAGCTGAAATTCCCGATCCACAAGCTCATCGAGCTCGGGGTCACGTGCATCCTCCACGAGATCGGCATGATCCGCCTCCCGCCGCAGCTCTACATGGGAAACAAGGTGCTCACCCCGGTCGAGAAGAACGCGATATTCACCCATCCCGTCATCTCGTACAACATCCTCCGCGAGTTTTCCTTCCCGCTCAACATCTGCCTCGGGGTCCTCGAGCACCACGAGCGCGAAAACGGCGAGGGATACCCGCGCCGCCTCACGAAGGAAAAGATTTCCATCTACGCGAAGATCATCGCGGTCGCCTGCTCGTACGAGGCCGTCACGGCGCCTCGCCCGTACAAGGAAGCGCGCGACGCCTACTCGGGCATCATCGACATCATGAAGAATCAGGGGAAACAGTACGACGAGACGGTCATTCGGGCGCTCCTGTTCTCGGTCTCGCTCTACCCGATCGGGCTTTACGTGCTCCTCTCGAACAACAAGATCGGCCAGGTTATCGACGTGAATCCCGAGAACCCGAAGTTCCCGATCGTGCAGATATACGGCGAGCTCAAGCCGGACGGAAAGCCGAAGGTCATCGAGATGAGCGAGTATGGCATCTCGATCGCGCGGCCGCTTACCCGCGAAGAGGGCGCTCGGCTCGTCGAGCGCGGCTAGCCCCCATTTCCCGAATCAGAAGAACAAGGTCACGTCACCCGACTCGATCGCGTCGAGCTCGCTTTTCTCCACGTCAAAGCCGCCGATCTTTCCGGCGGCTTCCTTATGCGCGGTAATGGTGAATTGCGTCACAAGATCGCGCAGCCTGCCGTTTTGGATCGACCATGACTCGATCCCGCCGCGCGCGAGGAGCTCATCCCGCGCCTTTTTGTTTTCCGCGTTGGCCTTCTCGATCTCTCCCGTGATCCCCGTTATGGACGCGAGGATCGCCTTGAGCGCGGCGATATGGCCGTCGACCTCGACGCACATGGCGCTAAAGGATTCGGGATACACCCGCAGGGACGTGACGGCGCGCGCGAGCTCGCTTTGGTAGTCGCGCATTTGATTAAAGAACGCGAGCTTCTCGTGCTTGATGCGCTCGAGCGTGCGGTGGTCGGTCTCGGCCTCCGAGGAAAAGCCGCGAGTGAGCTCGTCGATCCCGGAGATGAACTGCTCGAGCTCTTTCCGCGTCTCCTGAACCCGCTGGTCTGCCTGCAAAATCAATTCGCTCATGTAGGTGACGGTGTCCTGAACGGACCTGATCGCTGGGTTCTTCGCGACCTCGATCTGCTGGGTTATCCTGACGTGCTGGAGCCGCGTGATGATCGGGCTGATGTTTTCGAAGATCACGCGAAGGTGCTTTACCTCCGAGACGATCGTCGCGCTGTCGCCCACCATCGTCTTCTGGCCGCGCTGATAGACGCCGATGCGCGCGATGTAGTCCGAAAAGCCCGAGGTCATCCCGTCGAGGAGCTGGGGAATCGAGGTCGCGCGGGCCTTGCGCTCAAGGTACTTGGCGATGAACGCGAGGCGCGACTCCTCGACCGAGTCGAGGATACCGTGAACGCGCGCCCAATTCCCGGAAAAGATATCGATGGACCGCTCGATGTTCGAGCAAATGTCCAGGCCGATCTTGCCGCAGAGCTCGAGAAGCTCGATGTCGAAGGTAAGCCGGTCAAGCCGTTCCTCGTCGGTATGGGGCTCGCCGTCTTCCGCGAGCTCCCTGAGCGCGAGCAGGATCTGGTCGATCGATTGCCTGATGATGTCCTGCAGCTGGATGCCCGACATCGCCTCGCGTATCGGCGCCGAGACGAGCGCCGCGCTCTCGGACATCCGGTCTAGCATCTCCTCGGCCTCGCGGAGCGCCTGGACGATATCGGCGCCGTCGTCCTCTGAGTTCGCGGTGACCGACACGCCTTTTTGGGCGCTTAACAGCGAGTTGAAGGAGTTTTTCAGGTTCGTGTTCTTCTCGATGAGCCGCTTTTCCTCGACCAAGAGCTCGTTCGAGAGCGCGATCATGCGCGCCGAAAGCCGCTTGAGGTTTTCCGTGATGCAGGAAAACGCCCGCCCCTTCTCGCCCGACTTAATCGAGATGACCATCGCGTTGAGCGAGATGATCTCGAGTTCCTCCGAATCGCTTCGGATGGCGGAGACGCGCTCGTTAATGCGGTCAAGCGCCGACATGCGCTCGTTGAGGCGCTCGAAAAGCCGGGAGTTTCGCTCGTTATACTCGGCGAAAAAGCCCTCTTCCTCGCGGCCGTAGGTCTCAAACCCGCGGGAAAGCGAGCCGAATATGCCCTTCAGGGCGGGCAGTGACGACGTTCCGTCCGATCCGGTTATCGACAAAAGGGCGGGGAAGCAGGTCCCGAGCCTGGTGTAGAGCTGTTCAGTGCCAGCGCTGCATTTCTGCATGTCTTCCTGAAACCTGGTGATGTTCATTACCATCAATGATAATGCAGCGAAGATTCGTTGTACAGTCGTAATCCGAGGATATTGACCGTTCTCGCGGGGTATGGCCGAACGTAAAATGATCCCCGCGTCGCGGGCAATTCGGGGCGGCGGTGCCTATACTTAAGTCATGAAAATAGTACCTAACGCGAACACCGAGGCGGTAATCAGCGCCTTGGCCGCGCGCGTTCTCGCGCGGCTAAACAGAAACATGCCGGTATTGCTCCTGGTTTCCGGGGGAGCCTGCGAGGACGCGGCGATTGGGGCGTTCTCCGCGATCGCGGGTTCGTTTTCCAACGAGCGGGGAAGGCTTAAGATGCTCTTTAACCTCGGGCTCGTCGACGAACGATTCGGGAAGGCCGGGCATCAAGACTCGAATTGGCGGCAGCTCCTCGACAAGGGGCTCGACCCCGCGCGCTGCAACGCGATGCCGATGCTCGTCGAGCAGGCGGACGAAAAGGTCGGCCTTGACGAGGCGGTCTCCCACTATAACGCGTTTCTCTCGCTTGCCGTCAGCAAGCACGATGAGGGGAAGCTCTATATCGCGTGCCTCCTCGGTTTGGGCGAGGACGGACACGTCGCCGGGATACTCCCGGAAAGCCCCGCGAGCCAAATGGGCGATGACGACGCGCGGCTCGTGATCGGGTACCGCTCGGCCCTGTTCCCCCGCGTCACGATAACCCCTGCGTTCTTCCGCTCGGTGGACTATGCCGCCGTATGGGTCTCGAGCCACACGACGATACCCTCGCTTGACCGCCTTTCCGAAAGCCTCCCGATCGATCAGCATCCGGCGCAACTCATTAAGAAGGTCGCTGAAGCCGAGATCTTCGCGGGGGTTGAGCTTCCCGAACGAATCCTGAAACGGGCGTTTATCAACGCGTGAGGTTGAGCGTAAGCCGACCCCTGACACTAAGCCGTGCGCTTGCGGCTAAGCCGTGCGCTTGGCGTGCCGATCCGGCGGGACGCGCCCATAAAGGCTCAGTCCTTGCCGATAGGGCACACCTCGATGCAGATCCCGCAGACGGCTCCCCGGCCGATCTCGCGATACTGGTCCTTCATCCATTGGCTGCAGCGCGCTCGGTCGATATCATCCGCCCCGATGGCGCCCGAGGGACATGCGGCGGCGCAGCGGCCGCAGGTCGCGCACGCGGGACACGCGATCCGCTCGTCGGGTAGGCATTTGGCACGGGACGCGCATCCATCCCAATCGGTAAAGAGGGTTCCGAGCCTCACGCGCGGACCCCAGCGATCATGAAGGAAAAGCCCGTTACGGCCGATCGAGCCAAGCCCCGAAAGGCAGGCGGCTTTTTTATGCGAGTACCGAGCCTCGAAGGGCGAATCGGGACGGCTCTGCGACGCGGCGACGGTAAGGTAGCGAGTGCCGTTTCCCTGGAGCCAAAGCCCGCAGCGGAGGAGTATCTGGTCAATCAGGAAATTGACGCTCCGGTAATGGTTAAAGTAAGTATAGGTAGGCCCCGATTCGGGGGTGATCTCGTCAAGGATGGCACGAGAAAGCGGTACCGCGATCGAAAGGGCATACGGCATGCCGCCGGGACCATCTTGAACGCGCGCAATGCCCACATCCCCGGCGCCAAGGCTCCGGGCAAAATCGAGAAGTTCATCGGCAGGATCGCGCGCTTCGGTCATGGCGCCATTGTAGCCTCACTCAGGCGAAAGGCGCAATATGCCCGAGAAACGAGACAGCGATGCGAAGGGGCGCGAGGGCAATTTCATGTTGACCGTCACCCCCAATTCGAGTACCTTTTTTTCATACACCGTGCGCGTTCAGCACGGATCGCTTTTCATGGAGGAACCTCATGGGTAAAGGAATCAAGACGCTCCTAATCGTGGTCGCGGTCGTCGCGGTCGTCGGTTTCGCGCTCTATCAGTTTTTCGGCGGAAACTACAATAAGATGGTCGCGATGGACGAGGAGGTCAGGAGCCAGTGGGGCCAAGTCGAGAACGTCTACCAACGCCGCCTCGACCTGATCCCGAACCTCGTCGAGACGGTCAAGGGATACGCAAAGCATGAGTCGAAGGTATTCACCGACATAGCCGAGGCGCGGTCTAAGGCCGGCGGCGTCATGAAGGTATCCGACGAGGTCCTCAACGATCCCGAGTCCTTCAAGCGCTTCCAGCAGGCGCAGGGCGAACTCGGAAGCGCGCTCCAGCGCCTCCTCGTCGTCACCGAGAACTACCCCGAGCTCAAGGCGAACGAGAGCTTCATGGAGCTTCAGAATCAGCTCGAGGGAACCGAGAACCGAATCACGGTCGAGCGAAAGCGCTTTAACGACGTGGTAAAAACCTATAACACCTTCATCCGCCAGTTCCCGCGCTCGATCGTGGCGAACATGAGCGGCTTCCGCGCGAAGGCGTACTTCGAGGCCGCCGAAGGCGCGGACAAAGCCCCGCAGGTATCGTTTGAATGACGAATAAATCCTTTCTCCGGAGACTCAATCTCGGAAAAGACGACCTTGAGTCGATCCGCAAGGCCGTGCACGCGGCAGAGTCGAAGACCACGGGCGAGATCGCCCTCGCGGCGATACCGGAAAGCTCCGATTACTCGTTCCGCGAGCTGCTCGCCTCGGTTATCCTCGGGGCCTTCGCCTTCGCCGCGATGCTTCCCTTCCACGACGCGGTCGTCGCGTTCCTTGACCGCGCGTTCTGGCATCTCCCCAGCTGGTACGTAACCGCGTTTTACGGGATCGTGTTCTTCGCGGTCATCGGTGTTTCATACCTCTTCGCGAACCTTCCCGCCATTGACCGGATCGTGGTTCCCCGCCACGAACGGTCACGCGCCGTCTACAAGCGCGCGATCAGGCATTTCGCGGAAAGCGGGGTTTACGCGACGCGCGAGCGAACGGGCATTCTCGTGTTCGTCTCGCTCATGGAACGCGAGGTCAGGATCGTTGCGGATTCGGGGATCAGCGCGAAGATCGCCCAGGGCGACTGGGACTCGATCGCGCGCGAGCTCGCGCTCGGCATCAAGGCGGGAAAGACCGCCGATGCGCTCGAGACGACCGTCCGTCGCTGCGGAGAGCTTCTCGCCTCGCATTTCCCCGCGCGGCGCGATAACCCCAATGAGCTCCCCGACGGTCTCGTGATTCTGGAGGCAGGCAGATGAACGCATTCACCCGATTATCCCGGCGCGCGCTTGCCGTTATCGCCGCGCTCGCGTTCCTTATCGGTCATGCGGCCGCGCTCGAGGCGCCCGAGATGCGGGGTCCCGTCAACGACCTCGCGGGCATCATGTCCGAAAGCGAGCGCTCCGAGCTCGAGTCGTACCTTACCGCCGTCAACGACCAAACCGGCGTGCAGGTCGCGGTGCTCACGGTACGCTCGCTTGAGGGCGACGCGCTCGAGGATTTCTCGATGCGAGTCGCGGAGAAATGGAAACTCGGCCAAGCGGGGAAGGATAACGGCGCCCTACTCGTCGTTTCCCTCGATGACCGCGCGCTCCGCATCGAGGTCGGGTACGGGCTCGAGGAATCGCTCACCGACGCGAAAAGCGGGCTCATCATCCGGTCGGTCATCGCGCCGGCCTTCCGCGACGGAGAATATGGGCGCGGCATTATCGAGGGCGCTCGGAACATGGTCGGTATCGCGACCGGTAACGCCGAGATCGTCTCTCAAGCGGTATTAAACCCGAAGACGAGCGAGGCCCAGTCAGGCGGAGGATTCGGCGGTATCGTTATCTTCGTCATATTTCTCATCCTCATGTCCCTTGGCGGCATGAGACGCAGGCACGGTGGCATGGGCGGCTTTCTCGGGGGGCTCCTTCTCGGGAATCTCCTTTCTTCCTCCGGCAGACGCGGCGGTTGGTCCGACCGTTCAGGCGGTGGTTTCGGAGGAGGTGGATTCGGCGGTGGAGGTGGATTCTCCGGCGGAGGCGGGGGATTCGGCGGAGGCGGCGCTTCCGGCGGTTGGTAACTTACGCGTCGTACGCGTCGCATTCAAAAAAAAACCGCTTGAGAGCGTTCCTCTCAAGCGGTTTTTTTTGAGCCTTGCCCTTACGCCTCGATCTTGATGACCGCGGGCTTGACGACGGTGTCTTCCCACTTCCCGCGCTCGAGCAGGACGTCGGGGATCGCCTCGTTGAGCTTCTTCGTCATGTCGAGGAACTTGCCGCGGATGTTGTTCGCCTGCAGCGCCACGTCCTGCACGTCAACCGACGGCATCGGCTTCTGCGGCTCGATGAGCGACGCGATCCGGTCGAGCGTCGTGAGCACCACGCGGTTCAGCTGATCCATCTGATCCTTCGCCTTGTCGAGATGCTTGCCGAGGTTGTTCACGTCAGTCACCGTCAGCGGGTATATCCGGTACCCTTCCTCCGGCACGCGATAGCACACCGTCAGAAGCCCATAGATGATCTCGAGCGCCTTCGGGTACACCTCCCCGGGCTTCCACGTCGTGAGCATCCTGAAGCATTCCTTGATCATGAACGTGTTGAACTGGATCGTCCCCATGAGCTTCGACGCGTCCTTCTCGCCCACGAGCGTGTCGATCACCCACGGGTTTCCCGCCTCGATCAATCTGAAGAAGATCGGATAGTTATCGGGGTTAAGCCCGACCTTGTTCTCCATATAGTTCGCGAACGCGATCGCCGCGAACACGGCGGCTCCGTCGCGGCTCTCGATGATCTCCTTGAGATACCCGAGCGTCAGAGCATCGATCTCTTTCTCGGACCACAGAGGCCACGCTGTTCCGACCATTCATTCCCTCCATTCGGGCGAACGCCGCCCGCGGGCCGTGTCTTTCCTTCCCGCGCGACGGTTCGCCCGTTCGCATTGCCTTTCCTCGCGCCTGAGTTCTTACTGCGCCTTAGGCCTTCGCGCCCTCTGCCTCAGCGAGCGGTACGCGGTTGCGGGGAGTGACGTCTTTGTCGAGGTTCGGCTCGAGCCTCAGCTGCACCTCAGGGATCACGTCAACCAAGTGCTTCTTCGAGTCGAAGAAGTTGTTCCGGATGTTGTGCGAATGCACCGCCAGGTCTTCCATGTCTTCGTCCACGTTCTGACCCTCAAGGCTCGCGAGCTTATCGAGAATGTCGAGGATGCTCCGGTTCAAGAGATCGTCCTGGCCCTTCTCCTCGTTCAGGTGCTTGCCGAGCGAGTTCACGTCCGCCACCGACGGCGGATAGATCTTATACCCGTCAAGCGGCGAGTTGTACGTCGCCTGGAACACGCCCAATATGATGCCGAGCGTCTTCGGATAGATCTCGGCCTTCCGGTACTTCGTCAGGATCGCGAAGCACGTCGACACGATGAAGTAATTCGGCTGTATCGAGCTCATGAAGAGAAACGGGTCGCGCGTGCCGAGGAGCGCGTCGATCACGTTGTGGTTCCTGACCGTCAGGATGTTCAGGAACACCGGGTAGTTCCCGTTCGTGATCCCGGTGAAGTTGAGGTAGCTCGCGTACGTGATCGCCGCCTCGACCGCTTCCTGCGTCCGGCATCCCAATATCCCCTTGAGCAAACTGAACTCGATCTGCTGGATCTCGGTTTCGGTCCAGTCCTGTTTCTTCTCGAATAATTCTTTCATACCGTTCTCTCCTTACCTCTGTCAGTCCACGTAGAGCTGCCGCGGCGCGGTCTCTTTCGCGATGTAGTCAGACTTCACCAGCAGTACCTGCGGGATCACGTCTTCCATCTTCTTCCGCTTGTCGAAGTAGAACGTTCTGATGTTGTTCGCCTGCCGCGCCATCTGCTCCTTGTCCGGGTTCGTCGACGTTCCCGCCAGCGACCCGAGCCGATCGAGGATGTCCAGGATGCAGCGGTTGTTCGGGTCGTCTTGCCCGAGTTCCTTATTGAGATGCTTCCCGAGGTTATTCACGTCGTTGATCGATACCGCGAAGATCTTGTATCCGTCCTTCGGCGAGGAGTACGTCGCCTGCAGGATCCCGAGCACGACCGAGAGGGTCACCGGGTAGATACCGCCCGGGTGCCAGTTCGTCAGGAGCTTGAAGCCCGTGTACCCGAGGTAGCTATTCGGCTGGATCGGCGACAGGAGGAGGAACGGGTCCTTCTTCCCCACCATCGTGTCGATCACCCAATGGTTCTCGACCTCGAGGAGCTTCAGGAAGAACGGGTAGTTATCGTTGTTCAGCACTGACAGGCTCAGGAACCTGGCAAAGCAGATCGATCCCTCCACCGCCTCTTCGGTTCTGGATCCGAGCATGTTCTGCACGATCCCCAGCTCGACCTGCATGATCGTCTCTTTCGACCAGGTCCGCTCTATTACCCGTTCGGTCTGCTTGTCCATTTCGCTCCTCCATACGGCAGTTTTACAGGTTGTTTCCCTGTCAACCAACTCAAATTGTAGTTGCGCAAATTGAGCTGTCAATAGCTGCGTTTTTTTTTAGGAGAAAAGCGGTTTGATTTCGGGGCAAAATCGCAAAAAGCGCGCGCGTCTCGAAAACGTCGGCAAAAAATACGCGTAAATGGGCGCAAAGGAAATTTGCGCAAATTGATAATGAACTCGCGCTATCCACGAAAATCCCCTTTGAAAGGAATATGAGATCCGCGAAAAAAAAGCGTGACGGAACCTCGTTCTTTCTATATATTGACAGATACCGGCAGGGACATTCGCCGCAATCTCAGGGTGCGCGGCGACTCAGTCTCGTTAACACCACACTCAAGGAGCTTTCAATGAATGCATACACAACCGCGCGCGACGCGCGCGATTCCGCCGTGAGCCGACTGCTCGCCCAATTCCCCGGAATGACCACGGGCGCCGCCGACGCGGTTTTCTCGGATAGTTCGGAGACCCTCGTCGCGGGAGTCGCCGGCCTCGCGTTCCGCGCGCCCGTCATGACCGAGCTTTTCTCCGACCCCGCCTTCTCGCGCTTCGCCCTAGGCCTCTTTCGCGCGGGGAAATCGCTCCTCGTCACCGCGGGCCAGGATGGAACGCCCACATTCCACGCCGCGCATGGCTCTTCGATCGAGGAGCTTAAGCCCGAAGCTCCCGTCGCCGCGACCGCGCGTAAGACGCTCAAGGACGCGCCGCTTTGGGCCGGCCGCCTCGCGCCGGACGGAAGCCACGTCATCGGGCTCACCGGACCGCTTCCGGGCCCGCACTTCGCCGTAAACCTTCTCCTCGGGAACCGCGAGGGATTTTCCTTCCCGCTCCAGACGACCCCGAAGAGCGTCGTCGACCGCCTCGGGCGGGGCAGTTTCCGTTCCCACGCCGCGACGCAGGTGCTCGCGACGCGCTGGGACCTTAGGCAGGAGGAAAACGGATTTCCCTGCAACCGCCAGTTCTACCTGACCGAAAACGGCGAGCGGATCTTCTACTCGGGCGACCCCGCGGACCCGAGGGTCGTCTCGGGCGAATGCGTCCACGCGCAAAACCGCACGGTCATCACCTACAGGCTTTCGTGTGGGCTCGAGATCGTCCGCACCATCTTCATCCTGCCTCAGGAAAAGGATTTGCCGCTCGCGGCCGAGGCGCAGCGCATCGAAATCAAAAACCACGGGCCGAAGCGCCGCGAGCTCAGGCTCGTCGCCATCGGCATGTTCGGGCCCTCGAAGCCCGGCGCGCTCCAGGAAGACGTCCTCTATAGCACGATCATCATGGAAGGAGGACTCCTTCGCGACGAAACGGGGAACATCCTCGCCGTGAGCCCGACCTACCATCCCGAGCACGACCGCCTCGACCGGCGCTTTTCCTCGCTCGTCGCGCATTCGGGAGCGGGCCGCGCGTTTCCCCGCGAGTACTCGCTCGACTACACGGCCTTCGTCGGCTCGGGCACCCTCGAGCGCCCCGACTCCGTGGGCTTTCTCGGCAACAGGACGAACCGCAAAGGCCCCGGCTTCTTCGCGCTCGCGGTCCCGCTTGCGGTCGAACCCGGAAAGGCAGCCGCCGCGGATAGCATCACCGGCCTCGTCTCGTCGCGGGGAAACCCCGACTACTGCGACGAAAGCCTCGAGTGCGAGGTTACGGCGCTCCTCGGGCGGTACGGCGCCGCGGACGCCGTTCCCCGCGCGCTTGAGCGCGTGATCGCGTTTCAGGAAGCCCATGCGTCATTCCTCACCCTCGACTCGGGCGACGAGGAGTTCTCGACCTACGCGTCGCGCAACCTTCCCTTCCAGGCCCTCTACCAATCCTTCGTCTCGCGCTCCTTCGCGCAGACCCAAAAGGGCTACCGCGAGATCGGCTTCCGCGAGATACAGGACCTCTTCGCCTCGATGTACTACTTCTCCGCGCGCGGGCAGGCGCCCCTCGTGCGGACGCTCATCCTCGACTGGGCGGCGCAGGTCTACGACTTCGGCTACGCGAACCACAACTTCTTCTGGGAAGGAAAGGAAGCCGGGAAATGGTCTGACGACGCGCTCTGGCTCCATCAGGCGGTCGCGCGGTATGTGCTCCTCACCGGGGACGCGTCGATTCTTTCCGCCGAGACGGCGACCGCCGACGGCGACGGCCGGAAGCGGCCGCTTCTCGAGACCCTGAAGGCGGCGCTCCGCTACTCCACGGAGATTTCCGTCGGGCCGCATGGGCTTCCCCTCCTCGACCTCGCCGACTGGAACGATTGCCTCAAGATCGACAAAGACTACGAAAGCGGCCCAATGAAGGAAAAGGCATGGAAGGAATCCGGCCGGTACTCGTCGCGGGGAACCGAAAGCGTCATGAACGGCTTCCTCGCGGTCGTCGCGGCGCGCGACCTTGCGACCCTCGCCCGCGCCGCGGGCGACTCAGGCGCAGAGGCATGGGCCAAGAAGACCGCAGAGCGCCTCGCGAAGGGCCTTCGCGAAAGCGCGTGGATCGGCCGCAACTACGCGCGGCTTCTCCTCAATAAATATCCGCCCTTCTCGTATG
>Ga0209098_1002940_pt1 | contig 14608 bp, 12 predicted proteins | sample AD_JPNHW1_MetaG_FD_184429 | JGI IMG/M metagenome (GOLD analysis project Ga0209098, IMG submission 184429) | Active sludge microbial communities of municipal wastewater-treating anaerobic digesters from Japan - AD_JPNHW1_MetaG (SPAdes) (version 2) | ecosystem: Engineered > Bioreactor > Anaerobic... | reverse complement strand
GACGTATCTTTCCAGGAGGGGATTCGCTGGGCCGAGATGCTCGGATTCCAGCGCGAGGGCTTGATGCGGGCGTTCTCCCCTGACGGCCGCGATCACATCCTTTTCGCGCGGGTGATCTGATGGCTGCACTTCCAGCTGTTGTGGCGGCAACCTCCGCAGGATCCACGATCCTCGGAGCGATGGGCGAAGCGAAGACGCTTGAGGCCCAGGCAGCACAAGCCGACTACCGCGCCAGACTCGCCGAACGCAATGCCGGGATGGTCGAACAGCAGACAAACGCCCGCATCGGGCAACAGCAGCGGCAAGCGGGACAGGTGCTTGGCGAGCAGCGCGCAGCGATCGCGCAATCAGGGTTCGGGGCGAGCGGAACGATGCTCGACATCGCGAGCCAGTCCGGGACTCAATCCGTTCTTGATGCGCTCTCGCTTCGGTACGAGGGCGACGTCAAGAAGACGGAACTCATGGGCGAATCCGAGATGGCGCGATGGGAATCCAAGCAGGCGCGGAAAGCGGCCAAGCAGACGATCGGGACGGCGATGCTCATGGCCCCAGCGCAAGGGTACCTCGGGTATACATCGGCAGGCGGAACCTTTGGAGCTCGCGGCGCTGGCGTGATGCGGTCGAGCGCGATTCCTGGAGCATTCAAGGGGGCAAAAGAAGCCGAAAGCGTCCTCAATCCATGGTGGAAGCTCTGATGCCTGCGATTCCTCTCTACCAAAGCCAGATCACCCCGTCCGGATCCCTCAATATCGCACCTTCCAGCGCGGGCGGACTCGAAGGACGTTCTCTGCAAGGAGTCGCCGGGGCGGTCGAGAAGATTGCCCAGGTCGGAGTCAGTGTTTCGCGGGACCGAATCGCCGAGGATGAAAGATTCCGCAAGCAGGCCGAAGACCGCCGTCTCGAGGACATCGACTTCTCGAACCGTTCGTGGGCGTCGCGCACTTTCGCGGATGCGCAACTTGCTGTTGTGCAGGCCGTGAATGAGGCGCAGCGCAACCGCCAGCAAGGACAGATCACGTCGTCCACGGCGATCCGACAGCAGGGTGAGACGTGGATGGAGACTGCTTTGAAGGGCGCTCCGTCCGAGGATGCACGAAGGTACGCCGAGGCGAATATCCGTTCTGCATGGGCTTCCGCCGAGCGCACCGCAGTCGAGAATGACGACCAGTACCGCACGCAGTGGGGCATTCGCCAGTTCAACGAGGCGAACGACTCGCAACAGATCGCGATCCAGGACGCTCCGCCGAACATGGTCGATGACTCGTTCCTTGCTGCCGCCCACAACATCAGAACATCGCTCTCCGCCCTGTCGCTCGATCCGGAGACGAAAGCGAAGCTCGGCGAGAAGATGCTTTCGGAATCCGTCATCCGATCCGGAACGCGTATCATCCAGGCGGAAGGGCCTGACAAGTTCCTCGACATCATCTCGGGCATGCGCCGTGAGATGGCTGGAAAGAAGAAGATCACGCGTCCAGGGAATGGCCGGTGGTCTGTCGAGATCCAGCAGGCGTCACAGGAGACCGGTGTCGATCCGAGCTTGATCGAAGCGGTAATGTCGGTCGAATCCGGCGGAGATATAGGGAAGTCGTCCGCGAAGGGCGCGCTCGGGCTGATGCAACTCATGCCAGACACCGCTCGGGAACTCGGCGTCGATCCGACCAAGCCAGAGCAGAACGTTCTCGGCGGGGCGAAGTACCTCGCGAAGATGCTTAAGCGGTACGGAGGAAACGAAGCGAAGGCGCTTGCCGCGTACAACGCTGGTCCTGGTGCCGTGGACAAGGCTGGCGGAGTTACGAACTTCAAGGAGACAAAGGCGTACGTCGCGAAGGTGAAGGCCGAGCGCGATCGCTTCAAGTCCGCTCAGGGAGAAATGAAGATTTCCCCAAACCAGATCCCCGAATGGTGGCAGGCCGCAACCGCAGACGACCGCGACAAGCTCGTCGGAACCGCTCTGCGGATGCAACAGGAACTCGCTACCGCCAATCTCCAGTACCTCGACACCTGGAAGCGCAACGCCGACGCCGCACAGACGAATGGACTTCCTGTCCCAGGATCACCGTCGCAGCAGACGGTTCTTGCTGCGTTCGCCGGGAATGAGACGAAGGCTAGCAACTGGTACCAGCAGAACATCAAGCCGTTCGACGACATCCGGAATCTGTCAACGCAGATGGGTGGAATGACCATCTCCGAGATGGATCGGCAAATCGACGCTCTTCGCCCGAAGGCTGGCCGCTCAGGAGATCCGAACCTCGCTGCCGACATGCAGCGCGTGAACGCGGCCGAGAACGCTAAGAGGAACATCCTCGAACAGCGATCACGCGACCCGATGTCACAAGCGTTTCAGCAACCAGCTGTGCGCTCGCTCTCGGCTGATCCAGAAAAGCAACTTGCCGCGGCTGTTGCATGGCAGCGCGAGAACGTCCCCGAAGGAAAGCGCACAGTCCTGTTCGACGATGATCGCCAGGTACTGGCAGACGCATGGATGAACCCACAAGCGACGGGAGGCGGGATCCCTGTAATCGAGAAGATGCAGGCCAAGTATGGCAGCTACTTCGACGACGCTCTCCTCGAGATCGCCCCGAAAGCGCCATCGGATGCACTCCTCTTCGCAGGCATGAACGTCGATCCGAAGACGGCATCAGCGCGAGCGCGCATGCGCATGCTCGCCTCGAAGTCGCTGGATGAGATCGTTGTCGGTAACGAGACGAAAAAGAAGCAGGCGACGGAATCCGTCTCGCGTGCATTCGCTCCGTTCTTCTCCTCCTTCAAACAGACGAACTCCATCGAAGGCGCGAAGTACATAGAGAACATCATGCCCGCCATCACGAAGTACGCCGTGTCATTCATGAACGAAGGGCTTGATCCGCGTCGGGCGGCGCAGCGCGCATTCGACGAAGTGGTCCGCTCGCAGTACGATTTCCTGGATGGTGGGAAGGCTCCCGACGGACGCGCCCAGGTACGCATCCCTCGTGCTATGGGCGCAGACGAAGGGCTTCGCTCCATGCTCGAAGACGGGCTCGACGAGGTGATCGCGAAACCGCCAAAGGAGCTTGCCTTTCCAGCGGGCGTCTCGCGTGCCGACGGACTCGATGGCTCCTATTGGGCGACCAGTGCAAATGATCGAGGAGCCGTGCTCATGTTCAGGGGAGCTCCTGTTCGCGTCGTTCACGAAGGGAAACTCGTACCTTTTGAGCTATCCTGGTCCGCCATCGCGAACGCAGGGAAACGCTACCAGACGATGCGCTGACCGAAGGGAAAACCATGCCGCAGCTTCCGGGGTATCTCGAAGAAGGAAACGAGTACCAAGTCCCGAAACCGGAGACAATCGACGGGTTCGACTTCATGAAGGAGGTCACAGGATTCGCTGGTGCTGCTCGTGCGGCGGTTGAACTCGGTGCCGCTCCTCTCGTTGACGCGATTGCGCTCGGAGGACAAGACGTCCCCGATCTCCCGCGCCTGACGCCAGCCGAGATCCAGGAGCGCCAGAAGGCGGATGGCGTCACGTTTGCTGTTCCATCCCAGGGGATGACAGAATTCGAGGTCAATTACTGGACCCAGAAGGCGCGCACCGTGCAGGACGCCGAGAAGCGCGCAGAGAAGGCGTCTGGAGCGACGCGGCTGGTGGGCGGCATCGTTGGCGGCATCGTAGATCCGACGATCTTCATGCCTATCCCAGGACTGAACCAGACCGCGAACAAACTCCTCTTGAAGACGGCGAACATCGCCAGCAGGACGGGGCGCGTTGTGGCGCGCACCGCGATCCGTGCTGGAGAAGGTGCGATCGAGGGTGCGGCCGGTGCCGTGGTGATGACTCCTGTCGTCGCCGAAGGGCAGGCGCAACTCGGACGCGAGTACGGCCTTGAGCAGTTCGCGACCGATGTTGGAATGGGTGCGGCCGGTGGCGCTGTCCTCCGCGCTGGCATCGTGAACCCCATCCAAGAAGCGCTCTGGCGTCGCCAGGGGAAGAACATCTACGCAGAGATCGCCAAGGAAGCGCGCGTCGCACCGAAGGAAGGAGAACAGGGAGCTCTGATCGCTCCGCCAGAGGAACGCCGCACGGGCGCGCAGGCCTTCCAGGAAGCCGCCGCAGCTGACGCGCCAACCGTGGACCGCATCGATGTGCGTGACGCCGCCGCATACGCCGCAGATGACTGGCAGAAGGCATGGACCAACGGCCTCGCCCCAGAGGAACGCGCGCGGTTCGTGGGTCCGGATGGAAGGATCTCAGAATCCGGAATGCTCGCCGTGCGCGACGCGGCCGCGAAGCGCGTTATCGGAGAGGCGAATCTCTCTCGGTTGGTGGACCTGGGCGACGATGCCTCGGACGCGCTGATCGAAGGAACCGCGATGGCATCAACCCGCATCGACGCCTCACCGGTGGCCCGCCAGACGGTCGAAGCGATCGCCGACACGCTTGCTCGCAGTCGTGAGGAGGGTATTCCCGTTTCCCGCCTGACTGACGTGGATGAGCGCGTCCGCACAATGACGACCGAAGTGCAACGTCTTGGCGACGCACCGCAGTCCATCGCTGCAGTGCTGGGGAGATTCGGAGATCTCGCCCGCGGCATGGAAACAGCAGACGAAGCGGGGGACGCGTTCCTCGACGCGATCGCGACCGCATGGAACGACGCCAGCGCAGGGGCGAAGATCGAGCGGTTGGGTCCGGAAGGCTCTGAAGCAATCACGCAGGCTATGATCGAAGGAATGGTGAATGACCGTTCTGTGGATCTGCGCGCACAAGTCGATGCCTCTGTGGGAGTTGCAAGCACAGACCAGGCCCGCGCCGAAGCCATCCGCAACGCATCCCCCGAGTCTCGTCCATTCTCTGCGGCAGACGCGGAGATCGAATCGCGATCTGATGAATGGCAGGCGAAGGCCGCAAAGGAACCAGAGACGCCCGACGAAGCACGCCGCCAAGCTGACGATGAGGTGACGCGCGCCGACAAGGATCTCGCCGATCTTGAGGAGGAGATCAAGCGCGCGAAGGAAACGCGGGGAAAGGCGTCGCAGAAGCCTGGCATGCTTCCCGAAACTGGCGCGATCACGCGCGAGCAAGTCGTCGAGTCCGTGCGCACAACGCTGGGAGACGCCGGGGCGAAGTGGATCGAGGACGGTCGCGCCGACGTGATGACGCTGGAAGAACTTCGGAAGATCGATCCTCTGGCGAAGTCCAACACGGTTGGCGCTGACATCCAGATGCCAGACGGAACCCGGAAGATCGTTCTCGTGTCCGATCGTCTCGGAGGAATGGACGCCGGGCGCACGCTCCTACACGAGATCTTCCACTTCCAGCGCGAATCCGTTCTCGGGGAAAGTGGATGGTCGAACCTGCGCGCACAGGTCCAGAAGAACATGCGCTCCGTTCTCGACGCAGAAGCGCGGGGCGAGATCCTGACCGGAGATCTCCAGAAGTGGCGCGAGGCGCGCAACATGGTCCCGTCCGAGACGGGCGAACGCATGCGGGCAGCGCAACGAGCAGAATTGATCGAAGAAGAGACCGTCGCCTACCTGATCGAGTCGGCCCCCGAATCCAGATTCGTGAAGGGGATCATCGCGAAGGTGCGGGCCTGGCTGTTTCAGCAGGGCTTCCGGATCCAGCTCACCGAGGACGACATTCGGGCCTTGGCCGTCTCGATGATGCGCAGGCCCGTGGAGATGCGGGGACGGGCGGGGACTAGGTACTCGGTCGCCCCACTCCCCGAGCGCATCGATATCGATGGCGTGTCGCGTCCGACCAAGAACTCCGCAGGGCGACCTCTTGCGCAGGATGAGGAAGGCGTCCGCAACTTCTGGCGCTGGTTTGGCGACTCAAAGGTAGTGGACGAGGCGGGGAATCCTCTGGTAGTGTATCACGGAACCAACGACAAGTTCAACAAGATCAATTTCAAGAAGGGAAATGCTCGTCTTTTCTGGTTTACCAGCGACCCAGCGACAATTGCAAGCGGTGAGTCTGGAGCGCGTGGAACGTCGAATATTATGGCGCTGTATGCAAAAATCGAGAATCCCGCCGATTGGAAGCAGTACCAGAATTTGACCATTAGCGAATACAGAGGGCGCGGGATTGATGGCGCTATCCTGAAAAGCGGAGACGGATTCAATGGATTCATTTTCGCTGACGCGGCTCAAATCAAATCAGCTACCGGAAACCGTGGCACGTTCGACCCATCGAATCCAGACATCCGATACTCTCACCGCGTCACGCCCACAACTCTCCGCGAAGGACTCCGCGACGCCGTCGACAAGCTCGACCGCGCCGAGAAGACTTGGCCGACCGCGCTCCAGCAGTTGAAGGAGTTCACCGCCAAGAGCTTCGACGCCGACGACGAGTATGCCGCTGGCCTCGAGCGCATGGCGATCGATCGCATGATGGCGACCGACAAGACGGTCACGGCAGAGGACGCAACCGCGCTTCTGTCCGCGTGGCTATCGACCGGCGGCGATGCAGAGAAGGCCGCGGAACAACTCCTGATGGCCCAAGCCGCGATCGTTCGGCGCAACGCAATCGGAGCCCGCAAGACGGCGCGCAACTTCCGGGACATCGTCTCCGCATGGAAGCCGGAGGAGATCGCCGAGGGACTGATCTCGTTGGACGACGCTTCGATGATGCTCCGGACCCGCTCGCGCGACGGGGCAGCACAGCGCCAGAAGGGCTTCGAAGTCCAGTACAAGGGATACCTGGCCCGCAAGCTGGGCGATCTGCAGGAGTACGCCGCGGGGCGTCTCCCGAGCGGACGGAAGATGACCGATGCCGAGCGCCGGGCGCGCGACCTGGAGATCTTCACCGCGCTCCGCGAGGGATTCCTCCCTGGCGGCCCGAATCCGTCAAATCTGTCTGACGCATCGCTTCGCGTGGCCGACGCGATCCGCCAGACGTTCAACCTGATGCGTCGTCGCGGGCATGATCTGGGGGAAATCCAGGGCGAACTCGAGGACTGGGGTCTGACCCAGGCGCACGACCGCCAGAAGCTCCAGAACGCCGCCGCGACGCTGACCGGCGACAAGAGGGCCGGGACCGTTGTGCGCGCTGCGCTTGCCCGCCTTCGCGGGAAGTTCGCCAAGCTGGGATCGGCCGAGAACTTCGAGGCATGGGCCGCGTTCTCTGTCCCGCATTTGGATCTCGATCGCATGGGGATTCGCGTCGATCCGAATCTTCCGCTGTCGCAGTGGACGAAGAAGGCTCGCCGTGCCCTGGAATCGATCTACGAGGGCGCCGCGGGGCTCAAGCAGCGTGCCGAGGAGTTCGGCGTCGTGGAGCGCAATGAGGTTCCGGGCGAGATCGATGATCCGCGCGGAGTGCTCGAGGCGTTCGAAGGAATGCAAGCTCGCCGCATCATCCATTTCAAGGATGCCGAGTCGGCTTTCGCCTACAATGAGATATTCGGGCCGCGCGACCTCTTCGGCGGCGTGACAGCGATCATCGAGAAGAACGCCCGCTCCCACGGGATGCGCTACATCTACGGGGCATCCCCTGAAGCTGCGCGCGGTCGTCTGATCCAGATGCTTCGCGAACATGCGGGCATGGAAGGGCGCGCGTCCGGGTTCTCCAAGATCTCCGCTTGGAAGATGCGCGTCGTGCATGACGAGGTGACCGGGCGTCTGAGCGATCCCGTGAACTCCGTCGCCTCTCGCGCCCTGGCCAATGCGCGAGCCTACTCCGGCGCTTCGAAGCTCGCAGGAACCGCCGTGACCCAGCTCATGGACGCGATCCCGGCTTCGATCTCGAACGCCTTCCGCTTCCGTGGGAATGCTTTCGGCGGATCGCTCCAGATGCTCGGGCGCCTGGTTGCGCGCTTCGATGGGAAGGAACGTACCGCCGCCCTCGACAACCTGCTCGTCGGACACGACAGCGAGGTAGGCGAGATCCTGCGGGACCAGCGGGGCGACGTGGGTGGAGCAACGGCGCGCCTGTACGACTTCACGATGAAGATCGGCGGCGTCAACTACCTGGATCGCACGAACATTCGAACGATCGCGATGCGCGTGGCCCACGGGTTCGCCGAGGCCGCTTCCAATCCCTCCACGATGCCGCAGACGGAGCGACTGCTTGCTGCCTACGGGATCGAGGGTGCCGACGACCTGCGGGTCATCCGCGAGGCCAGCACGATCGTTGGCGGGCGTCCGTTTCTGTCCCCGGAGAACGTGGCCAACGTGAGTCGTGAGGCCTTGGACGCCTACGCCACGAAGCGCGGGCTGATGCCGGACGAGGCCGCGGATGACTTAGAGCTCACGATCCAGACGCTGATCTCGTCGGAGATCCAGATGGCCCGCATGGCTCCGACGCTACGCACCCGCGCCATCACCAAGTTCGGGACGCGCCCCGGCACATTCGTCGGCGATGCCGTGCGCGCTGCCGGCCAGTTCAAGTCGTACCCGGCCGAGTACGCCCGTCGCCTATGGGTCGAGTGGCCGGATGCCCTTGGCGGGAAGAACCTGCTCGACATGCCGTGGTCCGGGAAGTTCCGGATGGCAGGCTACATGGCGACCATGATCGCGGGCGGTCTGATGGTCCAGCAGATCAAGGCGCTGATCCTCGGGAAGATGCCTCTTCCGCTTCTCGAGGGCGACCAGGATGACCGCGCCTTCAAGTTCGCCGATGTTCCGCTGGTGAACGACCAGACACTGATCCGCGCGATCACGCAGGCTGGCGTGATTCCGATCTACATGGATCAGATCCTTGGTCCAGACGCGACTGAGCCGTCGAAGGCCGTCGCCGAGGCTGTCCTTGGGCCGACCGTGGGCGGCGCGTTCACGACCGCGATGTCGGCGCTCAACGCGGTGAAGTCGTTCGACCCCGAGGCGCAGGATTTCGACAAGGCTGTTTCGACGGTGAACGCCGATCTGGTGCGCGCTGCGAAGGGTTGGACGCCATTCGTCGGCCATTGGGCCACGAAGGCGGCGATGGACCGCCTGATCTGGTGGCAGCTGCAGGAGATGGCGTCCCCAGGGTGGGCCGAGAAGTTCGAACGAAGGTCGGAGATGAAGGGAGGACTCCCCTACATCGGGATGCGCCCTCAGTTCGAGATCGCAGGCGAACGCATCGAGCCCGAGCTTCCGGAATGGTTCGGTCGCACCTTCACGGCTACGCCCACGGAGGCAACGTGGTGAGGTACATTTCCAGAAATCGACAAGGGGTGAATGCATGACCGTCGCAACAACTCAGATCTCCGAAGTTTGGACCGGCGACGCGTCGAGTGTCACCTTCCCGATTCCATTCCCGTTCCTGGATCGCGCTCATCTCATCGTCTGGAAGGAGGATTCCCTTGGGGTCGAAACCTCCATGACGATCGTTTCGGCGACCGGGGAAGGCGAATCCTCGGGCGGGTCCATCACGCTGACGGAACCTGTGGGTGTTGGGTACACCCTGCACGTGCGACGGAACACCCCGAAGACGCAGGAGACGGACTACGTCCCCCACGATCCGTTCCCGGCCGACTCCCATGAACGCGCGCTCGACAAGTTGACCATGATCGTCCAGGAGCTGATCGCGTCAGGATCCATCGTTCTCGACATCGATCATCTCGGTGATCTGATTGGGGATTCGTCGACGATCATCTGGACTGTTTCCCCGGATGGAACCAAGTTGATCGGTTCCGTCGTTCCGGGCTTCGGAGACACCTACAAGGTCAAGCTCGACGAGGACGATGCGGCACCAGGATACCTCGACGAGAAGATGGCCGACGCGACCGACGTGCAGTTCACTCCGAAGAGTGGAGCGCTCGATTCGATCGTGTATCAACTCACCGGACTGGGGGCGCAACTCGTCGAGGTACCGACTTCGTTCACCTGGGGCGGCTGGGGCTATGGTTCGTCAATGGGCGGGCGCGGCATCTCTCCCGGTTACGCATGGATCGGGGGCGTTCACACGAAGGTGTGGTGCGCCAATGACGGTGTTGCGAACCTCTACTGGACGGCTGACGAGTGGGTCACGGTCGTACGGGACGCCAGCCTCTACGGGATCGTTGGTCCTGGCTCAATGAACTGGCATCCTCCATGCCTTCGATACCTCGCGATCAATGGTGTGCCTTCATGGGTCGCCACGAGCGACAATTTGGGCGATTGGTACTACGCACAGGACATCGCCAGCAATTTCAACGCGAACGGAACGCTCAAGGCGTCCGCGTGGGTGCTCGGCCCCGCCGCACCACACGTCATCGCCGACATCGGTGTGAGTTCCTCCGCCTCGTGCATGGTCGGGAACCATGGGTTCATCACCCGCACGATCAATTGGACGAGCTTCACGGACGTCTACTCCGGAGCCAACGTGATCGGCGGTATCGACACCGACCGCTTCGGCAAGTGGGTCGCCTTCGAGCGCGACACGGGTGTTCTGCTCATGTCGACCGACGACGGCGTGACCTGGACCGCCCCGCAGGCGTACGTTCGGTCGAACGAAGGCGATCCCTACATCGCCGCATCTTCGGTCATGCCGACAGGTTCTGTCTGTGCCGGCAACGGTGTCTGGCTCATCACCGGTGCCAGCGGGTACGCCTACTCCTACGACGGCATCCATTGGACCATCCAGAACAACCCGTTGGGATCGTTCTACGGGGTCGGGTTCGACGGGGTGAAGTTCTACGCGGTGAACCCGAACAACGCGGGCTCTCCTCCCCCCGTCATCTATCAGCTTCTCGTTTCCGAGATTCCCGTGCACCGGCAACTCGTGGCCGAGAAGGGAGCGACCGTGGACGGTGGGTTGTGGGTACGCGATGTTCCGAATGCTTCAATGTTGTCTACTGATGAGTTAGGACGTGCCATCAAGAAAGTCATTACAATTTCGACATCCGTTCCTGTTGGAAATCCGACTGAAGAGGATGCTGTTTGGTATGTGGTTCCTGCCTGATGCCTACTTCAACAATACTTGGAAGATCGTACAGAACAGTCTTCATGCCTGATGGCAAGGAATGGATGGCTGAAAATCTTGCATATACAGGACTTGGATCTTACTGGAATAATGCCGCCTCTGATGATGGAGACGGGAGATACTATCCAGTAACAGATCTAAATTCTCTTGCATCCTTGCTTACAGCGGAGAATAATGGATGGCATTGGCCCTCATACGAGGAATTGCTTGCGCTACGAACTGCGCTAGTTGCTGCAAATCCTATCCCTCCAAACTCAGACGATGCTGGTGCGGCAATAAAAGCTAATGATTCATCTTGGAACGAGCCGAATCAGGGATCGAATTTAGATCGATATGGATTTTCTTTGAGAGGTTCTGGATCATATTCCGGATATTCGCACGCTTGGAGCAACAAAAAAGAGGAAGGATATTTCCACGGGTGGTCCCCAGACCCATATGGGTCGGTGTATCTTCATGCATCTAGGAATGTTCCTACCATATACAGTGTTATCGGAAATAGTTATGCATCTTCTCGTTTCCCAATTCGATTGGTGCGTGATATTCAATTTAGTGTATGCGTACCACATAATGGACAATGGAAGAATGCATCCGGTGTCTATGTATCTCATAATGGACAATGGAAGAATGCATCCGGTGTCTATGTATCTCATAATGGACAATGGGTAAAGGTGAGATGATGCGTGTAATTTCCACAGACATACACGACGCCTCCGAACTCAAGAAGAAGGCTCAGAATAAATGAGCCTCGACATTTCACAGATCGGCGTCGAGGCTGGCCTCGTCTCGGTCCTCGTGACATTCGCCGGGAAGTGGCTTTTCGCAACGAAGAGCGATCTTGCCACGTCCGCTGCTGAACAGCAGAAGGCTCTTGAAAAGCACGCGGATGCGGAACGCTTGCAGAGCGACGCGAAGTTTGAACGGCTGTTTGACAAGGTCGATGCCATGAGGAACGACATCTCCGACCTCCGTGTCGAGGTGGCGAACGGTAACAGGTACGCCAGGCGCCGGGCGTCCGATCCTGAACAGACCTGACGGCGCGAGGAAGCGACATGAAACTCTGTATTGATGCGGGACACGGCGGGCACGACTGCGGTGCTGTCGGCCTGGGAGGGCTCCGCGAATCCGATGTGACGCTCCAGATCGCGTGGCTGTGCGCGACGCTCGCGCTCAATGCCGGGTGGAGCATCGCGCTCACCCGCTCCAGCGACATCTTCGTGGGGCTCCAGGAGCGCGCAGACAGGGCGAACCTCTCGCGGTGCGACGCATTCGTTTCAATCCACTGCAACGCGGCCGCGAACAGGAGCGCAAGCGGCTTCGAGGTGTGGACCACCAAGGGACAGACCGCGGCTGATCCGCTGGCGGAATCCGTCCTGCGCCAGATGGGGCGCGCCTTCCCTGGCGAGATCGCCAGACTGGACAAGACCGACGGCGACGGCGACAAGGAGTGCGGTTTCGCCGTCTTGCGCGATACGAACGCCCCAGCCGTCCTGGTGGAGGTGGGCTTCATCTCGCATCCGGAGACCGAGGAGCGCATGCGCTCGCCCGAATGGATCTCCACGGCGGCACGCGCGATCGTCGATGCGCTGAATGCCTGGCAGGAGACACGATCGTGATTGCCTTCTTGCGCTCTCCATCTGGCCGTCTATCGATGCGGCGCGCGCTCTTCGCTCTCTCGGTGCTCTCCGCGTGCGGGTGTGCGATCGCCTCGGTGATCATGCGCTCCGATGTCGGCCCCGGAGCCGTCTCCGTGCTGTCATCGACTGTCGCCGCGACGGCTGCAGCTGCAGCGGCGGGGCGCTTCGCTGAGCGCGGATCCGAAAATGGCGGTACACCGTGATCGCCTCATCGTCGGGGCGCGCGCCCTGGGATGTCGTCGCGCTGATCGCCGCGTTTGCCGCCGTGGCTGGATTCGTCGTGGGCGTGCGCTCCGCATCAAAGGGAATCAACCGCAGCGAGTCAAGCACCGCCCTGCACGACTCCATCAGCGCAGAGCGGGATCGGGAATTGGTGCGGTTCAACGTATGGGCGGACTCTGTCCTCAACCTGCGCGGCGACTCACTGGCCAGAGTGTGGCTGGCGCGCCCAGCGAGGGCCGTTCCAGGGAGGATCGCCGCTTCCATCGCCAACGACACGGCGCGTGACACGGTCTGGCTCCCTGGGGCCGCTGTGCGGGCTGACGCTGTGGTCGATTCGGCGCGCGAGATGGTAATCGATTCGATGGGCGGGGAGCTGTTCCAGCGCGAGTACGACCTGCAGGAGTGCACCGCGGCCCTGGCTGCCGGGCCACGTGCATCTCGCTGGTCGGTTGGTGCGGGGATCATCGGAGATGTGGACGGGATCCGCCCGACCGCGTCCGTGTCTCGTCGCTGGGGGAACTTCGAATTCGAGGGCGGCGCGGTGGTAGATCGCGCTCGCCCAGGCGTCATCGCGTCGGTACGCTGGGCGTTCTAGCCCGGCTACTCAGGACCACGACCGAGTCGAGGTCGTACTTCTCGCGAAGCCTCAAGGAGAGGATGCGCATCTCGTGTTCGAGGCTCATGCTTCTTGTCCTGGGAGATGCCACACCTGCCGGCGCGGCTGGTGGGATGGGACGATCTGGCAGTGGCGTCGGATGTTGATACGTCCGCTCGCCCGCAGGTCGTGGAGGATGGCGGACAGGCGAGAGGACGTGATCATCTCGCCCTCCTCGTTGATCCGCTTGCGAAGCTCCTCCGTGGTGCTCGGCCTGGCACGCAGGAGGCGGAGCACGAGGGGCTGGAGAGGATCTAGGGTGGCGATGCTCATGCGATCCGCTTCCGCTTGTCGACGACCTCCTCGAGCTCTCCAGTCAGGATGGACACCAGGGGTTCGCCGTCTCCGTTCGGTACTGGAGGAGTGGAGTCGTTCACGGCAACTCCTCCATGTCTCCGACAGGAACCGTGGAGAGGATCACCCAACCCTCGGCCAGCCCCATAGTTGGGCCTCGGAGGAGGTGCGTGACGCGCCGGGCGAGAGTAGACGCCTCGTCGCACGGGAACCGGTGGAGCACGAGCACGTCGCCCACGCAGAAGTAGCGCGTGTCCTCCTGGCGGAGCTCGAATGTCTTGCGTCCCTCCGCCTGCTCCGTGTAGTGGGGCTCCTGGATCTTGAGGAAGTGCGTTGTAGGAGCCGTCCGCTTCGTGTCCAGGAACCGGATGCAGGCTGGCCAGCCGGCGAGGTGGTCCGTGGCCACGGAAGCGGTATCTCCTCGGGCCATGCACTTGATGTAGGTCTTGGAGTACTGGCGGCGTCGAAGGATCGCGCAGTCCTTGCACTTGCGCCCTTCTGGCCCGCGCCCGAACTTGGCGATGCACGGGTTCGGCTTCTTGAAGCCTCCATTGGCGTCGAGCTGGGCTTGCTCGGCCTTTTCGATCCACTCCTGGGGGATGAGGCTGTTCATGCCGCTCCCCCTTCCGCCGCTCGCTGGGAGCGGAGGGCATCAAGTTTTGCGGCGAGGGTCGCCAATTCCGGCCACCACCGAGAGCGTAAAGCCCCTTCTCCGGTCGCCAAAATGACAGTGGTTGCGATGCGATCCATAATCGAGAAGCGCGTCTTATCAACCGCCACCTCACCGTCCTTGAGGAGACGTGAGGAAGGGGTCTGATTGGCATGCTTGACGATCCAAGCATTTAATGCAATTCTGCCGCAATCCAGGTCTTTTCCTGCTTCCTCAAGGATGGGCAGGAGTTCCGCATTATCATCCATCCCTGGCACCATCAGCGCCACGGG
>Ga0209098_1002939_pt1 | contig 14609 bp, 8 predicted proteins | sample AD_JPNHW1_MetaG_FD_184429 | JGI IMG/M metagenome (GOLD analysis project Ga0209098, IMG submission 184429) | Active sludge microbial communities of municipal wastewater-treating anaerobic digesters from Japan - AD_JPNHW1_MetaG (SPAdes) (version 2) | ecosystem: Engineered > Bioreactor > Anaerobic >... | reverse complement strand
CAATTGTCAAATAGGGATTCATATCAATTACTTTCCCATTAACAAAAGGATCTTGTTCCACATTATAGAATTGGATTTGCGTATTATTGACGCCCCACTTTTTTTGAAACTCTTCTATTCGGGTTTTAGCTTCTTTCACTAGAAGAAGGTCTTTACCATTAACAAAAAGGACCCCATTTTCGACGATCACAGAATTATAGAGACCCATTTTGGTTTCTATGATATTTTCAAAAGTTTTAAAACCTTCCAAGTGAGCTGATCCAATATTGGTAATTACTCCATGAGTTGGATAGGCAATTTTGCATAATTCAGCTATTTCATTAGGATGATTAGCACCCATTTCAATAACAGCGATTTCGGTATCTTCATTAATAGATAACAATGAAAGGGGAACTCCTATATGGTTATTTAGATTTCCGACGGTAGCCGTAACTTTATATTTTTGAGAAAGAACAGCTGTTATTAACTCTTTTGTAGTTGTTTTACCGTTTGTACCTGTAATTCCGATTACTGGAATTTTTAATTCTAATCTGTGATTGGTAGCTAAAATTTGAAGTGTTTCCAAAACATCTTTAACGACAAAGCAATTGGGATTATCTGTATAGCGGGAATTTTCAGTAACTACACATTTTGCGCCCATTTGAAATGCTTGATTTACAAACTGATTACCATCATAATTTTCACCTTTTAAGCAGAAAAAGATAGAGTTCGGTACAATTTTTCTAGTATCGGTAGAAATAAACGGGTTTTTCAAGAATTCGGTGTAAATATCGCTAATCATATTTTTTTATTTTGAATATTATTATTAAAAAAAAAACGGCCTAAAGCCGTTTTTATTATATTACTTTGAAGTTGGAGGTCCTAGTCGGGCCATAGCGCATCGGAAGCCAACATAATCGGTAGCTTCATCTTCATCCATAAACCTTCTTTGACCTGGAGCAGCCCAATATTGAAGGTCTTTCCAAGAACCGCCTCCTTTAATTACACGTGCTTTATCACCTACAAGTGAATATTGGTAGGGGTCGTTCATATTTTTTCTATACATTTGATCGGTACTGGTATTTGTTGAATCGCCAATCCATTTTTCTGATTCAAGAACTGATGCCCAGTCACCATCTAAATAGTTTTTATTATCAGCTGTTCTATAGTTTCTTCTTCTATCATTTTTAAAATCTGATACAGGAACCATAGGAATGCGTCCAACGCTATCTCTTTCTTCAACAGTACCATCTTCTAACAATTTTTTTGTTTCGTAGTAGTTACCTCTAAAAGGGTTAAGGTCAGCAACATCTTCAGAGCTGTTTTGACGATAAACATCAAGAACCCATTCAGATACATTACCACCCATATTATAGAGGCCGTAGTCATTAGGCCAATAAGATTTAACTGGAGTTGGTTTTTCACCACCATCGTTTAGATGACCGGCAGTACCCATATAATCACCTCTACCTCTACGAAGGTTAGCAACATTATCACCCATATATTTTTTATCTTCAGTACGAACATAAGAACCGTTCCATGGGTAGATTCTTCTTTCGAGGACTCTTTCGTTAAAAGTATTTCCGATTAGGCCATAAGCAGCATATTCCCATTCAGCTTCTGTAGGTAGACGATATTTTGGTAAAAGTATACCATCTTCCATCTTAACATTTCTATATTCTCCGGTAGTTATATATTGTAATCTTTTATCGGAGTTAGATTCATAAGCATTATCCCCATAAGTTAAATAAGCATCTGTATTAAAGTAACCTTCTGGAGAAGGAGTTACGTTATAGTTAGCGAATCCCATATCTACTAATATTTTTTCGTTAACGCGGTCGGTTCTCCAGGCAGCATAATTAACAGCTTGCAACCAGCTAACACCAACAACAGGATAATCGTTATATGCAGGATATTTAAAATAGTATTCTACATTAGGATCAGCGAAACCTAATTTTGTTCTCCAAACGTTTTCATCAGGATATGCGTTATCATAAACCACTTTCAAATCAGCAGGAACAAAAACTCTTTCCAACCAGTTTAAATATTCTCTATAGTCTAGATTGCTGATTTCACATTCATCCATATAGAAAGAAGAAACGGTAACACGTCTAGGAGAATTATCCCAATCGTACATAACATCTTGTTCGACTCTGCCCATTACAAAAGTACCTCCTTCAATAAGGACTAATCCAGGTCCAGTTTCTTGTTCAGTGAAAGGGAATACTTCAAATCCGCCATTTTCTGGGTCATTGTAATTCCAACCGGTAGTAGAGCTGGATTCTTTAGAGCAAGAAGCTAAAAGAATGGCAGCGAAGAAGGCTAAACTTAAAAATTTTGTGATCTTCATATTATAAATATATTTTTTTTCAAACGTTTCTACTTCATTATTTATTGTTAATCCAATTCTAGTAATGTGGACATTCTAAATCTTTAATATGTCTTACTTTTTCAGGGCAAGGTAAAAGTAATTGTAGTGTAACTTCATGAGCACCACCTGAAATTCCGGACAACCCATTAGCTGTAATGTCATAAGAGTATCCTATACGGAATTTTTCGTGTTGCAAACCGGTTGTAAAGATAATTGCATCAATATTTTGAAGACTGTGACGCAACCACAAACCAACTGTAAACGGGTAGAAATTCAAATAGAAACCTTCATTAAAATAATGGAAAGTAAGAGGATTTAAATTTGCAGTAGCTTGTTGTTGGTAAATAATATTAGGGCTAATTGAGATATCTCCAAAGGAAACTTCTTTTTTACTTTTTCTTTTTATATCAAATGTTCCACCAATGTGAGCAGTAAATTTGATTGGTAATTTATAAGTATCTGAGATAAAACCAACATACATAGGTACAATATGGTGTGCTGCAAAACCAAAGTAAAAGTTTTTAAAATAACCAAGCATACCGGCAGAAAAGTCGAATTGACCCTTAGCTAAGTCCCCGGGAGGAAGCTCAGAAGATTGGTATACGAATCCATATTTTGGATCTATCATATCGCCAAAAGTAAGTTTACTCCAATCTAGTGAGGTTTGATAATATCCTGCAGATAAAGCAAATCTCATATTAAATTTTCTAGTAACCTTTAATTTAAAAGAGTACATAAAATTGGCGCTATAGGTGTTAAATGTCCCTTGTCCAGCACGATCTCCAAACAATAAAACGCCTATTCCACCATTCAACTTATCAAAATGTTGGTCATAAGATACTGAATATGAAACGAATTCACCTTGAACGCTTGGCCATTGATCTCTGAAACTTGTAGCTATTCTGGGACAAACATTTGTCCCAGCCATCGCTGGATTCAAATACAACGGGTTAGCATAAAATTGTGAAAAATGGGCATCTTGTGCATTTACCAAGCTTGTGGTAAGGAGTAATGCCGTGGTCATAAGAACACAAAATAGTCTAGACATATTAAAATTCAATTTTTGCGTTGCAAAAGTAATCATTTTTTTCAAACATTCGTTTCACTAATAAAGTTTATTTGATAATTTTTTATGATTTTTGTCGTTATTAATCAAAAATATAAGTCGAATATCAATAATACAAACGAAATATGAAACAAAAAACTTGGGTAGTAGTTATCATTTTTTTTACTTTTTTTTCTTTATGCATTGAAAATCAAGCACAAAACATTAAAAAAGAGTATTCTTTTGAATGGACTTCATCAATACAATTTCAAAAAGATGAAAATACAGTTATTGAATTGTTAAATTTTGTTGGTGCGGTTTCTGGGACTGATTTTCCAACTTTACCCCATTTTTCAGAAAAATTTTTAGTAAATGGAGATTATGAATCGTATCAATATACATTTACTAATGTAATGACGGCACCATTTTCGGGTGATGAAATCAAATTGATCCCATCTCAATTTAATCAGAAAGAGATTAAAGCAGAAATCAGGACAGCGGGATTATCAAAAAAGAACTATGCCCTATTAAGTTTTATCCCAATTATATATCAAGGAAACACTCCTTTAAAAGTGATCTCTTGCACTATAGAAATAACTCCCAATAAAATCAAGTATTATAAAAAGACAAAAGAGGTTTCCAATTCAATTTTAGCTTCAGGTAATTGGTATAAAGTTGGAATCACTAAATCTGGAATTTACAAGGTTACTTACCATGATTTCGTTCAATTAGGAATACCAACTGGCAACATTTCCTCTTCCAATATTGCTTTATTTGGAAATGGTGGAGGAATACTTCCTGAAGCTAATGGAATTCCACGACCAAGCGATTTAACTGAAAATAGAATTGTTATCATCGATGGTGGTGACGGTATTTTTAATAATGATGATTACTTTCTTTTTTACGGCAATGGGATCCATTCTTGGTCTTACGACTCAACGAATGGCGTTTTTAATCATACTTTCAATATTTATGCAGAAAAAACTTATTACTATATTACTATAGATCCTTCAATCGGAAATAAATTAAGGATTAACGCTGTTGACAACACTGATCAACCAGAGAATAGTGTTGTTAATACTTATACCCATTATGATTTTTACGAGAATGATAAATATAACTTTGCTGAATCAGGAAAACAATGGTTTGATGAGGGTTTTGATATTGAGACATCCAAAACCTACAATTTTACGATTCCTGAACCAACCGGTTCTAATGCGAGAATCACTTTTTCAGCAGGTTCTACGATAAGTCAAAGTTCAACTTTTTCGATCACTTTAAATGAAAATCCGATAGCCAATATGTTGTTAAGTTATATTGGGGATAATGATTTTATTGCTCATACTTCAAAAACATATTCAACTCCAATTACTAGTTCCCCATTGCAAATTAACATAACTTATAATAAGCCACAATCTTCATCAGTTGCTTATTTGGATTATATTGAATTCCAGATCCCAAGTAAATTAAAATTTTACAAAGATCAGTTTCCTTTTTGTGCTCCTCAAGCTGCTCGGAGTGGAAATTACACTAAGTTTGACATGAGTAATGCTAATTCCTTAACAAAAGTTTGGGATATCACCAATCCTTATGAACCAGTCCAAATGATAGGGGATTTGAACAATGGCATTTTTTCATTCAAAACAAAAACTGAAGAACTGAAATATTTTATTGCCTTCAATGGAAGTACCTATTATTCAGTATCTCCTATTGGAAAGATTAATAATCAAAATTTAATTGGAACTTCAGATGTAGATATGATTATCATTGCATACCCAGATTTTGTATCTGAAGCGAAAAGGCATGCTGAAAACAGAAGGAGCAGTGATGGTTTATCCATCTTAGTAGTAACACCTGAACAAGTTTATAATGAATTCTCATCAGGTGCTCAAGATCCTACTGCAATCCGTGACTATATGAGAGCTGTATATAAAAAAACAGATGGTGAATATCCGAAATATCTACTATTGTTTGGCAGACCCTCTTATGACTATAGAGGATTGGTAAGCGGAACTAAAGTGTATGTTCCTAACTATCAAATTACAAACTCTTTAAATGAAAACGCTTTAGGATCTAATGATGATTATTTTGCATTATTAGACGACAATGAAGGATTAGATTGTGAAGGTTTATTAGATATTGCAGTTGGTAGATTTCCTGTTACAACTGCTTCTCAAGCAGCTATATGTGTAAACAAAACTGCTAATTATGCTTCAAAACAAAATTTAGTTACCGGAAACTCAGCTATCATCTCAAATTTTGGAGATTGGAGAAATACGGTCACTTTTGTAGGAGATGATGAAGATGGTAACTTTCACATGTACACTGCAGATGCAGGAGCAAAAAAAATTGGAGCGCGATATCCCCATTTTAATATTGACAAAATATATTGTGATGCCTTCGAACAGGTTTCTTTTGCAGGTGGCCAAAGGTATCCTGAAGTGAATAAAGCGATAAATAATCGAATGGATAGAGGATCATTAATATTCACTTATGCCGGTCATGGTGGTGGAAATGGTCTAGCACATGAAAGAATCTTAGAAATTTCTGACATCAATAAATGGAATAACAAATACAATCAAACATGGATGGTAAATCTGACTTGTTCATTTGGTTGGATTGATCGGAAAGCGGTTTCTCCTTCAGAACTCATTTTTGTTAATGAGAAAGGGGGCTCTGTTGCTATGATTACAACGACACGTGCAGCATTTACCGGTTCAAATTTCAGCTATTGTGAAGCTCTTTTTAACACACCTCTTTTTGATGAAAATAAAAAAGTAATCACCATTGGGGAGTTTAATAAATCAGGCAAAAATAATGTAGGGGGAGCTAAATTCCCATGGAATATGCTTGTCGTTTTAGGGGATCCTTCATTGAAGCTTAACTTACCAATGTGTAATGTCGTAACTGATTCTATTAACGGGTTTTCTGTAAATTTGGAAGTTGATACTATAAAAGCGTTGGATAAAGTTACCATTAAAGGACATATTACCGATAATGATGGCGTTATTCTAACTCAATTCAATGGTAATATTTTTCCTTCTGTTTATGATAAAAAGGTAAAAGTTGTAACACTTAGAAACGATCCACAAGAATCAGAGGAACCATTCGAATTTGAATTACAAAAAAACATCTTGTTTAAAGGAAATGCAACGGTTAAAAACGGATACTTTGAATTCTCATTTATAGTACCTAAAGACATCAATTACTCTTATGGAAATGGGAAATTGAGCTATTATGCAAGATCATCAAATGCTGATGGGACAGGTTATTTTAATCAGTTTATCATAGGTGGTATCAGCGATAATCCAATTGCCGATGAAAAAGGTCCTGAAATCAATATTTTTTTAAATAGTGAAAAATTTGTAAATGGAGGAATGACAAATCCCGATCCACAATTGATAGTTAAATTAAAAGATGACAACGGAATCAATACAACCGGAAATGGGATTGGGCACGACCTGATTGCCATCATTGATGAAAACACAGATTCTCAAATAATCTTAAATGATTTTTACCAAGCCAATCAGGATAGTTTCAACTCTGGGATTGTCAGATATCAGTTGGAAGAGCTTGCTGTTGGTAATCACACTCTTAAAATCAGAGCTTGGGATATTGCCAATAATGTATCTGAATCTACACTCGATTTTACGGTTGTTTCAGATGAAAAATTATCCATTGACCATGTTTTAAATTATCCAAATCCATTTACAACACATACAGAATTCTACTTTGAACACAATCAACCGGGGCAACTTTTAGATATTATGGTGCAAATTTTCACTATTTCTGGAAAACTAGTAAAAACGGTCCATTCTTCTCAATATTTAGATGGGACCAGATGTAATGGAATTGAGTGGAATGGATTGGATGATTATGGTGACAAATTAGCAAAAGGTACTTACATATATAAGATATCGGTAAGAAATGCAAATAATGAAACCGTTGAAAAATTTGAAAAAATTGTGATCCTTTAAAATAAATATAGTATCTTTGCGTTTCTTTTGAACAAAAATAAATATTCAAAAATTAATATGACTCGAAAAATAATTTTAGCAATTTCAATTGTCTTATCTTCAACTTTATATGGATTTTCTCAAAATGGTTTTGACTATGACAATCCCTCATCACCCTATTTAAATCCAATTACTACTTCAGTGCCATTTTTACAAATTGCCCCGGATTCCAGAGGTGCAGGGTTAGGTGATATCGGAGTTGCTTCTTCATCAGATATTAATTCTCAACACTATAATGCAGCTAAATATGTTTTTAACAAAAACAAATTTGGAATTTCAATATCATATAGCCCTTGGCTTCAAGACCTTATCGGAGATATTAGTTTAGCCTATATTTCCGGTTTTCTTAAGATTGACGATATGAGTGCTATTTCTATGTCATTGAGATATTTTTCTATGGGATCTATTCAATTTACTGACTATTTTGGTGAACCTATCGGTGAAAGAAGTCCTCATGAATATGCGATTGATTTTGCTTATTCTCGTAAGTTCACAGATCACTTTTCCATGGCTGTAACTCCGCGTTTTATCTATTCTAACTTAGCTACTAATATTGAAGTAAGCGGTATTGAAATGAAACCGGGTATTGCCGGAGCAGCTGACGTTTCCCTTTTCTATGAACAAGATTTTAAATCTTCAAAATTCGAGAACCAAACTTTCCGCGCCGGTCTTTGTGTTTCAAACATTGGAAACAAAATTTCTTACACTAATGGAAGTCTTAACAGGGATTTTCTTCCTACTAATTTAAGAATTGGAGCTTCCTACACTATGGATATTGATAAATATAACAAGTTTACCATTTTAGGAGAAGTTGGAAAACTTTTGGTTCCTACTAATCCCGTGAAATTATTAGATGAAGATGGTACTCCAATACAAAACATTGACGGTACTTATCAATATTTTGGAAATGGTATAGACACCAAAAATATTGGGGTAATGCAAGGAATTTTAAGGTCGTTTTATGATTCACCAGGTGGTTTTAGTGAAGAGATGAGAGAAATTGTTTTTGCTGTTGGTGCTGAATATGCTTATAATGATTTATTTATGGTAAGACTAGGTACTTTCTTTGAAAACAAAAACAAAGGAAACAGAAAATATGGTGAAGTGGGTGTAGGTTTTAAATACAATGTTTTTGCAATTGATGTTTCCTATCTCATAGCTTTTACTCAACACAACCCACTTGAAAATACCTTAAGATTTACACTAGCATTGAATTTTGAATCATTTTATGCTAAAGAAATTAAAAAACAAGGTAAAAAATAAATTTAATGAACTTTCGGGTTGGTTTTGGATACGATTTACATAAATTGGTTGATCATAACATCAACCAATTTCCGTTTATATTAGGCGGTATCGTAATCCCTTTTGAAAAAAGTTGCATTGCCCATTCAGATGGAGATGTAGTCATTCATGCTTTATGTGATGCTTTATTAGGTGCAGGCGGATTTCAAGATATTGGGACTCATTTTCCTGACACTGATCCAAAATATGAAAATATTAATAGTCAACTACTTCTTTTAGAAGTAGTTAAACTTCTAAAATCACATAATTGGATCGTCAATAACGTTGATATTACCATTATCCTTGAAAAACCAAAGCTATCCATATATAAAGAACAAATCGTTGAAAATTTAGCAACTATTTTAGAAATCCCCATTCAAAGTATTTCAGTGAAAGCAAAAACCAACGAAGGACAAGATGCCGTTGGCAGAGGTGAAGCTGTAATTGCTCAAGTAATCGTTTCAATCATTTCAAAACAATAATTATATCTATGAAAAAACAATTTTTTTACACTTTATTTTGTCTGACACTTATGGCAACAAATTTACAAGCACAAACACCAGACAATGGAAAGCCTCACCAATGTAAACCAGTTCAAAAAGAATACACCGAGGAAGACTATAAAAACAATCCACTAATACAAGAATGGAAAACGCCTTATCAAACACCTCCTTTTGACTTAATTAAAGTTGAACACTATTTACCGGCCTTTTACCATGCTCTTGAGGTAGCTGATAAAGAGATCTATATGATTTCTGATCAAAAATCTACCCCAACTTTTGAAAATACTATCGTTGCACTAGATAGAAGTGGGGCACTTTTAACCAGAATATCAAATGTTTTCTTCAACATGCTATCAGCTAATACATCCCCTGAACTTCAAAAAATAGCTCAAGAGATTAGCCCTGTTTTAACTAAACATTCTAATGAAATTTACCACAATAAAGCTCTTTTTAGTAGAGTATTAGAAATCTATAAATTGAAAGATAAACTTACAAAGCAAGAAGATAAAATGCTTTTAGAAAAAACATATAGAGCATTTATTAACAGTGGAGCTCAATTGAGTGATGAAGACAAAGAGTCATATAATGTTTTATCCATGGAGCTTTCTCGATTGTCATTAGTTTTCAGTGAAAATGTATTATCTGCTACTAACGAGTTTGAAATGATTTTGACCACTCCTGAAGAAGTTAAAGGAATTCCAGCAAATGAACTTGAAATCGCTCATGCAAAGGCTAAAGCAAAAGGATTAGATGGATATCTTTTCGATCTTTCTGCTCCGAGCTATGGCGCCATAATGAAGTATTCTGATGACCGTAGATTAAGAGAAAAAATATACAGAGTATATAATTCTAAAGCATTCTCCGGACAATATGACAATAATTCTTTGATCATTGAAATATTAAATATGCGTAGCAAAATTGCTCATCTTCTAGGTTTCAACACATACGCTGAATATGCTTTACAAGATAGAATGGCTGAAAATCCTGAAAATGTTATTATACTTTTAGATCAACTACTTGAAGCTTCATACCCTGTTGCGAAAAAAGAGATTGAAGCAATTGAACTGTTCGCTAGAGAAAACGGTCTAGAAGGCAATTTAGAAAGATGGGACTTTTCTTATTATTCAGAAAAATATAAAAACAAAAAATACAACATCTCTGATGAAATGGTTAAACCCTATTTCAAATTGGAAAATGTAATCGATGGCGTTTTTATATTGACTAAAAAATTATATGGAATTACCTATAAAGAAAATAAAAACATTCCTGTTTATCATCCTGATGTTAAAGCGTATGAAGTTTATAGAAATAAAGAACTGTTAGCCATCCTTTATTTAGATTTTCATCCTAGATCTTCTAAAAGAGGAGGTGCATGGATGACCTCATTCAGAGAACAATCTATTGATGCAAAAGGGAACAACATTCGCCCTATTGTTTCTCTAGTGATGAACTTTACTCCATCTACTTCTGAAAATCCTTCCTTATTAACTTACGATGAAGTAACCACATTCTTACATGAATTTGGTCATGGTTTACATGGAATGCTATCTAATGTTACCTATGAATCATTAGCGGGAACAAGTGTTCCAAGAGATTTTGTAGAATTACCTTCTCAAATTATGGAAAATTTTGCTTCAAATCCAGAATTCTTAAAAATGTTTGCCTATCATTATAAAACTAAAGATTTGATTCCTCAAGATTTGATTAAAAAATTAAAAGAGGTTGATAATTACTTAGCAGGGTACTCCTTCTGTCGTCAATTAACTTTTGGATACTTAGATATGATGTGGCATACAATTGCTCCTGAATCTATTACCGGTGTTCTTGAGTTTGAAAGAAAAGCAATTGAGAAAACAGAGCTTTTACCAATCGTAGAAGAAACATGTATGAGTACATCATTTAGTCATATTTTTGCAGGAGGTTATGCTGCCGGTTATTATGGATACAAATGGGCTGAAGTTCTTGATGCTGATGCATTTGCTTACTTTTCTGAAAATGGTGTTTATAGTAAAAAAATAGCTGATTCTTTTGTAGAAAATATTCTTTCTAAAGGAGGTACATTAAAAGCTATGGACATGTATATCAATTTTAGAGGTAGAGCTCCTCAGGTTGATGCATTACTTAAAAGAAGTGGATTAAAATAATTCGCTTTAACCTTTCATTTATTTGGAAATTTGATGTTTTTTATATATATTTGCCCGTTCAAAAAACGAACAAATAAAAAAACGCAATACATTATATTTTAAACATTTATACAATAATATTTATAAAACTATGCAAAAAAAAGGAAACAAATACGGAACACATCGCGTAATAGAGCCAATCGGCGTATTACCACAACCAGCAAATAAAATTGATAACAACATGGATGAGATCTTTGACAATGAGATTTTAATCGATGTTCAAACTTTAAATGTGGACTCTGCTTCTTTCACACAAATTAAGGAGCAAGCAGGTGGGGATCACGAAAAGATTAAAGAGATCATGCTGGATAACGTTGCTAAACAAGGTAAACATAGAAATCCAGTTACTGGTTCAGGTGGTATGTTACTTGGTACTGTTGAAAAAATTGGTGACGCATTAAAAGGTAAAATTGATCTAAAAGAGGGTGATAAAATTGCAACTTTGGTTTCATTATCACTAACTCCACTTAGAATTGACAAAATTAAAGAGATTCGTGACAATATTGACCAAGTTGATATTGATGGAAAAGCGATCCTTTTCGAAAGTGGTATTTATGCAAAAATACCTACTGATATGCCTGAAACATTAGCTTTATCAGCTCTTGACGTAGCAGGGGCACCAGCTCAAACTGCCAAATTATGTAAACCTGGTCAAACTGTTTTAATTATTGGTGCAGGTGGTAAATCAGGTATGTTATGCTGCTATGAAGCAAAAAAACGTGTAGGTGTAACCGGAAAAGTTATCGGAATGTGCGGCAGTCAACATTCTGCTGACAGACTTCTAAAACTTGGATTTTGCCACGAAGTATTCGTTGGAAATGCAAAAGATCCTGTTGCAATGATGACTAAAATTGAAGAGCTTACAAATGGTCAAATGGCTGACTTAACCATCAATAATGTCAATGTTCCTGATACTGAAATGACCAGTATTCTATGTACTAAAAATGATGGATTGGTTTATTTCTTTTCCATGGCAACCAGTTTTACTAAAGCAGCTCTAGGTGCAGAAGGTGTTGGAAGTGATGTTACTATGATTGTTGGAAACGGTTATACTAAAGACCATGCTGAAATCACGTTAGAATTACTTCGTGAAAGTAAAGAATTACGTGAGTTATTTACAGAACTTTACGCATAAACAAACATAATCTAAATAAAAAAAGGCTCCAATTGGAGCCTTTTTTATTGAATTTAATTCAAGTTATTTCTTTTGCATTTCAGCGAAATATTTATAGAAATATGGAACTGTTTCAATCCCTTTGAATAGTTGTTCTAATGGGAAACATTCGTTAGGTGAGTGAATACCATCTTCTTCTATACCAAATCCTAATAAGATAGATTTGATACCCAATATTTTTTCAAAATCAGAAATGATTGGAATAGAACCACCGCTTCTGGTTGGGATTGTTTTCTTTCCATCATAGGTAGCAGCAAATGCTTTCTCAGCAGCTCTGTATGCTGGAAGATCGATAGGTGATACATAAGCATCCCCTCCGTGGTGAGGTTTTACTGTAACTGTTACATAATCAGGAGCAATCGCTTCGAAATGTTCTTTAAACAATTTCATGATTTTTTCAGGATTTTGATAAGGTACAATTCTCATAGAAACCTTAGCATTCGCTTCTGAGGGAAGAACTGTTTTAGTACCTTCACCGATATAGCCACCCCATATACCACATACATCAAATGTTGGTCTGATCCATGTTCTTTCTACAGTAGTATATCCTTTTTCTCCTTTAACTTCTTTGATACCGATCATATCTTTAAACTCTTGTTCATCATAAGGAGCTTCAGCCATAAGGGCTCTTTCTTCTGCTGATACTTCAAGAACATCGTCATAGAAACCGGGAACTGTAATTCTACCATCTTTATCAATGATTGAAGATAACATGTCACAAAGTACATTAATTGGGTTAGCAACTGCACCACCAAAAACACCTGAGTGTAAATCACGAGCAGGACCAACAACTTTAACTTCCAAATAGGTTAAACCGCGTAATCCAACATTGATTGAAGGAACACCTTTAGCTAACATACTAGTATCGGATACTAAGATTACATCTGCTTTTAATTTCTCTACATTTTGAGTACAGAAGGTATATAAACTTTCACTACCAACTTCTTCTTCTCCTTCGATCATAAACTTCACATTACAAGGAAGTTGATTGGTTTTCACTAAATATTCAAAAGCTTTAGCATGAATAAATGATTGACCTTTATCGTCATCAGCACCACGTGCAAATATTTGACCATCAATAATAGTTGGTTCAAAAGGAGGCGTTTTCCATAATTCTAGTGGTTCAACCGGCATTACGTCATAGTGACCGTAGATTAGTACAGTTGGAGCATTTGGGTCAATCATTTTCTCGCCATAAACTACAGGTGCACCTTCAGTTTTGTGAATTTCCACTAGGTCTGCACCAGCTTCTTTAATTAATTCAGCCCAACGATTTGCACAACGTACCATATCTTCTTTGTTTTCAGCTTTAGAAGAGATGGAAGGTATTCTAATTAATGAGAAAAGTTCTTCTAGAAATCTTTCTTTGTTGTCTTCAATGTATTGTTTTAAATCATTCATATTATATAAGTTATTTTAAAATTTTCAACCGCAAAGATACTAAAAAATAATTAGCAAATTAGTAAATTAGCAAATTAGCAAATGATTAAATTAAGATATTTAAGTTCATTAGCACATTAGCACATTGATATGATTTTTTGTCCTAAGGGACACTCTAAGCACTTTTTAGGTTGACAGTAATGTTTTGATAAATGGAGTACCGCTTGAGAATCAAAAGCTGAAGAGATCGTAAATCCGGATTCTTTATATTTAGTAATTAAATGATTTGATTCAGCGTCAATTACAGAATAAAGATCCATGGATCGTTCTTGTAAATCGACTCTTCCGGAAAAAGCACCATAAGCAAACAATACAGGAATAATGGTATTAATCATCAACAAGTTAAACGTTGATTTTCCAATCAAAACACTATGTTCCAGGGATGGTGTTCCGAAATGGTAATGATGTTCCCAATAAGGATCAGGTTTGTTTAGAAAAATATGTTCAAATTGGGCAATCTCTGTATGATTTTCAATTTGTGAAAAGAGTTGAGGATAGTGATGAATAATTTCACAAAGCTGGGCAATTCGAATACAAGGGAAATTCAATGGCCTTAGTCTTAATAGATTCCAATTTTTAATGTGAATGGGTACTAAATTATATTTTTTCTTCAGATA
>Ga0209098_1002936_pt1 | contig 14615 bp, 8 predicted proteins | sample AD_JPNHW1_MetaG_FD_184429 | JGI IMG/M metagenome (GOLD analysis project Ga0209098, IMG submission 184429) | Active sludge microbial communities of municipal wastewater-treating anaerobic digesters from Japan - AD_JPNHW1_MetaG (SPAdes) (version 2) | ecosystem: Engineered > Bioreactor > Anaerobic >... | reverse complement strand
GCCGCCCCCGCCGCGATCGACGCCGCCGATTTCCTCGCCAGCCTCGAACCCGACGCTCCCGCCACCGACGCTCCGGTGCACGCGGCGCCTCCCGCGACCGCGGCCCCCGCGCCGCAACCCGCGCCCGCCCCCGAACCCGAGCAGGAAGTCGTCCCCCACGAGATCGTCGAAGCCTTCGAGCAGGAGGCCCGCGAGGCCTTCGAATCGATGGAGCAGTCCATCCTCGCCTGGGAGAAGAACGGCAACCAGCTCCCCGACCTGCGCAACGTCTACCGCCTCGCCCACTCCGTGAAGGGCGCCGCCAACTCCGTCGGCCTGCGCCCCTTCGGCGCCGTGCTCCACCGCCTCGAGGACCTCCTCGAGGAGCTCGTCGAGCAGCGCGCCTACGCCCAGCCCGCCCCGCTCTCCCAGCTCGTCCTCGGCCTCATCGACCGCCTCCGCTCCGACCTCGCCGCCCACGCCCCCGCCCGGGCCGAGTGGCGCGAGGTCTCCTCCGAGCTCGTCGAGCGTATCCAGCAACTGCGCGCCACCCTCTCCGCCACTCCGCTTGGCGCCGCCCCCGCGCCCGCCGCGCAGCCCTCCGCGGCGCCGGCCCCCGTCGAGGTCCTCGCCGAGTCCGAACCCGCCCCGGCCGCCGAGGCCCGCGCCGACCAAAACACGATCCGCGTCGAGACCTCCCGCCTCGACTCGCTCATGAACCTCGTCGGCGACCTGCTCATCAATCGCCACCGCCTCAACCGCAAGCTCCACCAGGTCACCGCCCTGCGCGGCGAGCTCGTCCGCGCCCGCGAGCGCCTCCTGCACGTCGTCGGCGACTTCAACACCCACCACGAGTTCTCCCAGCGCCGCCAGACCATCGCCCCCCAGCCGCGCCCCGGCACCGACGGCTTCTCCGAGCTCGAACTCGACCGCTACGACGACTTCAACATCCTCGCTCGCTCCCTGGTCGAGATCGCCGCCGACGCCGAGGAGATCGTCACCCAGATCGACCGCCACTTCGGCTCCTTCTCCGAGGAGGCCGTCCAGTTCACCAACGTCACCCGCCAGCTTCAGGAGAACGTCGCCATGACCCGCATGGTGCCGCTCGACCCGCTCTTCCGCCGCCTCCAGCGCGCCGTGCGCGACGCCTGTGTCTCCGAGGGCAAGACCGTCGAGTTCCTCGTCGAGGGCGCCGACAACCGCATCGACAAGTTCGTCAGCGACCAGCTCTTCCGCCCCCTCCTGCACATCGTCCGCAACGCCGTCTCCCACGGCATCGAGTCCGCCGCCGAGCGCCTCGCCGCCGGCAAGCCCGCCGCCGGCCGCCTCCTCGCCCGCTGCCGCACCGAGGCCGGCCGCATCGTCCTCGAGTTCGTCGACGACGGCGCCGGCCTGCGCCGCGACGCCATCGTGCGCGTCGCCCGCCAGCGCGGCCTGCTCGGCGCCACCGCCGAGCCCGACGACGCCCGCCTCGCCGAGCTCATCTTCCAGCCCGGTTTCTCCACCGCCCACGCCACCACCGACGTGTCCGGCCGCGGCGTCGGCCTCGACGTCGTCCGCCAGGAGCTCATGAACCTCGGCGGCTCCGTCAATGTCGCCAGCCGCCCGGGACAAGGTTGCACCTTCACCTTCTCCCTCCCCGTCACCCTCGCGATCAACCAGGTCATGTTCGTGCAGGTCGGCGAGCGCAGCTACGCCCTGCCGATCAACTTCGTCGAGCGCGTCGTCCCCGCTCCCGCCGCCTCGCTCTCCCGCAGCGGCGACTGCGAGATGCTCATGCTCGACAAGGAGCACGCCGTGCCCGCCGTGCGCCTCCACTCCCGCCTCGGACTGCCCGGCGCCGAACAGGCCGCCACCGCCATCGTCCTCACCCTGGCCGAGCGCCGCATCGCCCTCCTCGTCGACCGTATCCAGAGCAAGCTGGACATCGTCGTCAAACCTCTCGGGCCGCTGCTCTCCCGCCACCCGTACTTCTCCGGCGCCACTCTGGCCGGCGACGGTCGCGTCGTCTTCATCCTCGACGTTCCCCGCCTCCTCGCCCCCGGTGCCACCGCCGTGCCCGTGGCCCCCGCCGCCACCCGCGCCGAGGCGCAGCCCGCCGCCGCCGCGCGCACCGTCCTCGTCGTCGACGATTCCCTCAGCATCCGCCGTATCGCCGCCAACCACCTCGCCCAAGCAGGCCTCACCGTCGAGACCGCCGTCGACGGCAGCGAAGCCCTCGAGAAGCTCCGCGAAAACCCGTACGCCGTCGTCGTCTCCGATCTGGAGATGCCGCGCGTCAACGGCTTCGAGCTCCTCGCCGAGATGCACCGCCAGCCCGAGTTGGCCGCCATCCCCGTCATCATCCTCACCTCGCGCGACGCGGCCAAACACCGCGACCGCGCCCGCGAGCTCGGCGCCGCCGACTACCTCATCAAGCCCGTCTCTCGCGAGCAGCTCACGCACGCCGTCAACGCCCAGCTCGAGCGCCTCGCCCGCTCCGCCTGACCCGCCGCATGCCCGCCGCCTCCCCACAACCCGCGCCCCTGCGCGTCCTCGTCGTCGACGACTCCTCGTTCATGCAGCGGCGCATGACCGAGCTGCTCCAGCGCGACGGCGACCTCGTCGTCGTCGGCACCGCCCGCGACGGCGTCGACGCCATCCGCCGCGCCGCCGAGCTCGGGCCGGATGTCATCACCATGGACATCCACATGCCGCGCATGGACGGGCTGCTCGCCATCGAGCACATCATGCGCACGCAGCCGCGGCCCATCGTCGTCGTCAGCTCCTTCGTGCGCAGCGGTTCCGCCGCCGCCATCGCCGCCCTCGAGCACGGCGCCGTCGAGCTCGTCCAGAAACCCTCCGAAGCCGGCATCTCCCTCGACCTCGCGCAAGTCGCCGAAGATCTCCTACGCAAGGTCCGCACCGCCGCCCGCGTGCGCGTCGTGCGCTCCGCCCGGCTCCCCGCCGCCCCTGCGCCCGTCCTCGCCGCGCCGCCCGCTGCGCCCCCGGACCACGCCGAGCCCGACGACACGGCCTCCGTCGTCCTGATCGGATGCTCGACCGGCGGCCCCGCCGCCCTGCTCCAGCTCTCCCGCCAGTGGCGCGGCTGCGCCCTGCCCCCGATCGTCGTCGCCCAGCACCTCCCCGCCGAGTTCACCGCCGAGCTCGCCCGCCAGATGTCCGCCCACCTCGGCGCCCCCGTGCGCGAGGCCGTCCCCGGCGACCGGCCCCGGCCCGGCCTGGTCCTGATCGTCCCCGGCGGTTGCAACATGGAATTGGATGCCGGCGTCGCCGCCCGCCTTTCCCGCGCCGACTCCTCCGACCGCTGGGTGCCCTCCGTCGACCGTCTCTTCGAGAGCGCCGCCATGGCGCTCGGCGCCCGCGCCCACGCCATCATCCTCACCGGCATGGGCAACGACGGCACCGCCGGTGCCGCCGCCGTCCGCCGTGCCGGCGGCACCGTCTGGGCCCAGGACGAGGAGACCAGCATCATCGACGGCATGCCCCGCTCCGTCCGCGAGGCCGGATACGCCTCCCGCGTCCTTTCCCTCACCGAAATCGGCCGCGCCCTCGCGGCCCCTCTCCCACTCCTCACCCCATGATCGCCACCGAGAAACATCTGGCCGGATCGCTCTGGCTGCGCGTCGGCGGCCGCGACTTTTCGCTCTCTCTCGAGCGCGTGCGCCGCGTCGCCCTCTGCCGGCAGCTGCGCTGCGCCCCGCCCCGCACCGGTGTCCCCTCCTGGTGGAACGGCGTCACGCTCGACGCCGGCCAGCCCCACCCGCTGCTCAACCTCGCCGAACTCATCGGCGTGCCCGCCGCCCCCACCCTCGCCCCCGATGCCGTCGTCGTCCTCGGCTCCCTCTGGCAGCAGCCCGTCGGCCTCGTCTGCGACCATTTCCGCGGCGTCATCCCGGCGGCGGCGCCGAGCTGGCCACTCTCCCCGAACCTCTTCGTCAACGCCGACGGCGCCCTGCCGCGCATCCGTCTCTGTGCCGGTAAACCGGTTACCGATCTGGCGCCCGAACAACTCTTCTCCGCAGCGCGACACACCCAATTTGACCAGGCTATGAAAGACTCGAAAGAAAACGTGGACCAACTCTGGGAGCTCAGCGAGCTCGAGCAAAAACTGGCCGGTGCTCCCAGCGCCCAAGGCTACCTCGATCTCTCCGCCCGCTACCGCAAGCTCGGCTGGGTCGAGGAGGCCGAACGCATGCAGGCCCGCGCCTCCGAGATCAAGGGCCACGCCGCGCCCATGGCCCGCCCCGCGCACGGCGGCCTCAGCGGCCCCTGCACGCCCCGCGTGCTCCTCGAGCTGCTCCAGGTGCTGCGCCTCACCACCAAGTCCGGCGAACTCCTCCTCGACGCCCCCGGCCGCATCGCCGGCTCCGTCTCCTTCCACACCGGCTGCATCGCCGCCGCCCGCTGCGGCAACACCGCCGACACCCGCGCCGCCCTCAAGGAGCTCTTCGCCCTGCGCGGCGGCCGCTACCAGTTCTTCCCCGGCGCCCCCGCCGGCGACACCCCGGCCCCGGGCGACACCGCCGCATTCATGGCCGAGCTCGAAACCCTCGTCCGGACCGCGTCATGAGCCCGCTGGCACAAGCCGTACTCACCCCGCCCGCCGGCGGCTTCAAGCCCGGCGCGGTCGCTCTGCGCATCCGCCGCGGCAACATGTTCTTCCTGCTGCCACGCCCCTGGGTGCGCGGCATGCGCGAGCTCCACGTCGGCGCCTGCACCCCGCTGCCCCGCGCCAAGCGCTGGGTCCTCGGCATCGTCGAGGAGTCCTCGCAGCCGCTGCCCTTGCTCGACCCCGCCGCCAGCCTGGGTGCCACGGCCGCCGCCCCCACGGCCGCCGTCGTCCTCGGCGCGCCCGACCGCGAGCCCTTCGCCCTCGTCGGGGCCGACGAGCCCGGCCGCTTCGTCTCCATCCCCGGCGCAGCCCTGCTCGAACCGGAGTCCGGCTGGGTCTGCCGTATCCACGGCGGCTTGAAATCAACCTGGTGGCTCGAGACCGGCCGCCTCTCCGCGGAACTCGAGGGCTGAACCATGGCACGAATAATGATCGTCGAGGACAACCGCGTCATCGGCAGCACGCTCTCCCTGCTGGTCGAGTGCTCCGGCCACGCCGTCACCCTGGCCACCAGCGGCGCCGAGGCCCTCGAACAGCTCGCCCGCTGCGAGCACGAGGTCCTCTTCACCGATGTGAACATGCCGGCCATGGACGGCTTCGCCCTCGCCGCCAAGGTCAAGGAGCTCCACCCGCGCACCGTCTTCGCCTTCCTCAGCGGCGAGACCACCCCGGCCATGCAGGCCAAGGGCATGAAGCTCGGCGCCATGGAGTTCATCCAGAAGCCCATCCGCTTCGACGACTTCAAGCTCGTCCTCAAGCGCGCCGTCAACCGCGCCGAGAAACTGCGCACCGCCCGCAAGGCCCCCGCCCCCGCCGGCGATCGCACCCGCGACCACGTCGCCGAGGAGCTGGAGCTGTTCCTGCCCGGCCGCCCCCTCGCCCTCCTGCGCACCCAGCTCGCCGAGCTCGCCCTCTCCCGCCGCCACGCCCTCGTCGAGGCCCCCGCGGGCATGCTCACCCCCGAGCTGCTCCGCTTCCTCCACCGCTCCGGCCCCTTCGCCTCGGGCCCCTTCGTCGTCCTCGACGCCGCCGCCGAGCCGCTCACCGGCGTCGAAGCCCTCCTCTCCGCCGCCCCCGAGGGACTGGTCGTCCTCGCCAACGTCGACGCCGTCCCCGCCGGCCTCCAGCACGCGCTCGCCCTCCAGTTGCGCAGTACCGACCGGATGCGCGTCGTCGCCACCGTCGCGAACAACATCGAGTCCCTCAAAGCCGACGGCCGCCTCTTCGGCCCCCTGGCCGCCCACCTCTCACTGTGCTTCCTCCAGCTCCCGCCGCTGGCCCGCTTCGAGGCCCAGCTGCCCGAGATCTTCGCCGCCGCCCTGCAGCGCGTACCAGCGTATCCGCTCGGCAAGGCAAGCGTCGAGGTCGACGCCGACGCCGCCCGCGCCCTCTCCGCCTACGCCTGGCCGGGCAACCTCGCCGAGCTCTGGGAGATGGCCGGCCGCGTTGCCCAGCGCCTCCGCGAGCCCAAGCTCACGCTCGCCCAGCTTCCGGAGTCGCTCTGCGGCACCCGCATCCCGCGCCTCGAACAGCAGCTACGCGTGGCCGAGGTCGAGCACGTCCGCCGCGCGCTGCGCCTGTTCGGCTCCGTCGCCCCCGCCGCCAAGGCGCTCGGCGTGCCCACCGCCGCCCTCGAAGCCTACCAACGCTCCTCGGCCGCCGAGTCCTTCTTCGCCCTCAAAGGTCAGGGCCGCGCCCCCGCAAAATCCAAGACCGAGCCCTCCGAGCCCCAGACCGACCGTCTCCTGCTCGTCGTCGGCGACGAGATCGTGCGCGACACCGCCGTGGCCCTGCTGGCCGCGCGCGGCATCGACGCCCTCGCCGTGCCCGACGCGCTCGCCGCCGTCGCCGCCCTCGTGCTCGCCCCCCGCGCCTTCACGGCCGCGGCCGTCGTCCCGCCCGTCCCGGTCTGGCAGGCCGCAGAGTTGGGATCCCAGCTCCTGCGCCTGCGCCCCGAGCTCCGGCTCGGGATCCTCGGCGACAAAGCCACCGCCGCCGCTCCGTTCCACGCCGCCGTCCCCGGTAGCACGGATCTGGATGCCGCCCTCGGCGACCTCACGCGCGCCCTCTTCGCCCGGGCCGCGGCCTAGCGCCGCCCGCCCCGCCCGCTCCCGCAGCGGACCGCTCGGTCCGCCGCTTGTCCGTATTCCGTCTATGCAAACCATGAACAAACTGACCCGCTCCGGCGTCGCGCTCCTGCTCGCCGCCTCGTTGAACTCCGCCCTCTCCGCGGACCCGGCCACTGATGCCGAACTGCAGACCCTGCGCGAGCAGGTGCACCAGCTCCAGCAGCAGCTCGCCGCTCTTTCCCATCGCATCGAGGCCAAGGAAACGTCGGCCGCCGCGGCTCCGACCCCGGCCGCCGCGCCGACCGCCGTCGTCACCGCCGGCGAGAAGGGCTTCCAGCTCGCCTCCGCCGACAACGCCTTCTCCATCCGCTTCCGCGCCGTCGGCCAGGTCGACTCCCGCTTCTTCTTCGGCGACGGCGGCGCGGTCGCCAACGACTCGTTCCTGCTGCGCCGCGCGCGCATCATCACCGAGGGCAACCTCGGCCGCGGCTTCTCCTTCGTCTTCGTGCCCGAGTTCGGCGGCAGCTCCGTGAGCATCCTCGACGCCGCCATCGGCGTCTCGCTCAACGACTCGCTCCAGCTCAAGTTCGGCAAGTTCACCCCGCCGCTCGGCCTCGAACGCCTGCAGGGCGTCAGCTGGACCTACTTCAACGAGTCCTCGCTCGCCTCGAATCTCCTGCCCTCGCGCGACATCGGTCTCCAGGCTTCCGGCACACTTGCCTCTGGCACCCTCACCTACGCCGCGGGCGTCTTCGGCGGCGTCGCCGACAACGGCTCGAGCCCCAACAGCGACTTCGACAACGACAAGGACCTCATCGCCCGCCTCTACGCCACACCGTTCAAGAACTCCGAGGGCTCGGCCCTGCGCGGCCTCTCCGTGGGCGTCGCCGGCAGCCTCGGCCGCGCCAAGACCGCCGCCGGCCGCTCCGCCGCCTACCGCACCGACGGCCAGCAGGTGTTCTTCAAATACGCCGACGCCACCGTGGCCGACGGCTGCAACTGGCGCCTGACTCCGCAGTTCGACTACCGCGTCGGCTCCTTCGGCCTGGCCGGCGAGTACGTCGTCTCCTCGACCGAGCTCCGCTCCGGCGCCGCCACCGCGACGCTGGCCAACCGCGCCTGGCAGGTCAGCGCCGGCTATGTGCTCACCGGCGAGGCCTCCTCCTTCTCCGGAGTGAAGCCGCGCAACACGTTCAACCTCGCCGACGGCACCTGGGGCGCCTTCGAGCTGGTCGGCCGCGTCTCCGGCTTCCGCGTCGACGACGACGCCTTCCCGCTCTTCGCCTCCGTCGGCAGCAACGCCAGCGAGGCGACCGCCTACGGCGTGGGCTTCAACTGGTACCTGAGCCGCAACCTGAAGTTCTCCACCGACTTCTACGTGACGGACTTCGGCTTCGCCGACTCCGCTCCGGCCTCCTCCTCCTCGGCGATCCTGCGCCAGGACGAGCAGGCGCTGATCTCGCGCCTACAGGTCGCCTTCTGATAGCCGGCCAACGCACATGCCGATCCCGAGGCTGTTCCCCCGGGATCGGCGTAAAGTCGGGCCAAGCCCGACCGATGTGTTTATCCTCCTGCACCGCGGCAAACGGTCGGCGGATCAAACACCCAACAAGAGGTCGAACCATGCGATCCGAAGCTCGGAATCACGGTGATTGTGAATCATGAAGCCGGATGAAATGAGCTCGTTGATTCTCGTCTATCGCCTGGACTGGGTCCTGTTCGCCACTGCCGTGCTCGGCAGCACGGCGTTCATCCTCAGCAGGGAGGGCGTGCGCAAGCTCTTCGGGCGCCGCGCGCGCCAACAGTGGTACTGGATCGCGCTCGTCGTGCTCGCCGGCGGGTTCGGTGCGGAGCTGCATTCCTACTGGATTCAGCATGAGCGGCAGCCGCAGGCCGAGACCAATGCGATCACCTACGCCTTCGAGATCGCCCTCGACGACCACGCCGAGGTCGACGCGGGCACCCCTCCGTACCACCCCCGCCGCGAAGCGATCGAGACGACCGGGCGCGCCTGGATGAAGCTCAACCCCGATCTGGACGGGCTCGCCACCTACCGTCCCCTCCCCGACGGCACCTGGCAGCAAATCCTCAATATCCACAGATACAGCACAGCCCACGCACAGGCATCGGACTGCACGGACGACTCGCAACTCCTCCAGAGAGCCTGGTCCGGCGAGGGCGTCTTCGACTCCGGCTCGCTCCTCACCGAGGGCTGCCGCCGCGTGCGCTCGCTGCAACCGATCCGCGATAAGTCGGGCCGCACCGAGGCCGTGCTCGAGGTCAAGTTTTCCACTGCACGCTGGACCTCCGCGATCCTGCGCGGCCGCCTCTTCACCTTCGTCCGGCTCTACATTCTCACCGCCATCATCGGCGCCGCCGTTGTCATCAGCCGACAGCGCCGCCGCTTCCAGGAACACCTCCTGGAGGAGGAGCGCCGGCGCGATAGCGAGAACCGCTTCCGCCAGCTGTGCGAAAACATCCCCAACATCGCCGTCCAGGGCTACGACCGCCAGCGCCGCGTCACCTTCTGGAACCGCGCCAGCGAGACGCTCTACGGCTACACCAAGGAGGAGGCCCTCGGCCGCGCGCTGGAGGATCTCATTATCCCCGCGGAGATGCGCGCCGGCGTGATCGCGGGCATCAATCACTGGTACGAGACCGGCACCCCGATCCCCGCCGGCGAGCTGGTGTTGCGCCACAAAAACGGAGGACCGGTCAGCGTCTTCTCCAGCCACGCCATGCAGCGCGACAGCCGCGGCGAACCTGAGATGTACTGCGTCGATGTCGCGCTCACCGAGCGAGACCGGGCCCGCACCGCCCTCGCCACCAGCGAAATCAACTACCGCAACCTTTTCGAGTCGATCCCCCACCCCCTCTACGTCTTCGACCACGAGTCGCTCACGATCCTCGCCGCCAACCAGGCCGCCATGACCTGCTACGGCTACACCCACGAGGAGTTCCTCCGGCTACACGTCATCGAGCTCCCCGCCCCGGACCAGGTCGAGTCCGTGCTGAAGGTCATCCGGACACATCCCGTCGGCGCCGATTTCGGACCGGCCGATTCGAAACACCGCCGCAAAGACGGTCACATCTTCCTCTGCGAAATCTCCTCCCATGCCCTGTTTTGGGCCGGTCGCCGCGCCCGCATGGTCCTCGTCCAGGACATCACCGAACGCCGCGCCGCCGAGCGCCGCATCGCCGGCCAGGCCGCCCTCCTCAACAAGACCGTCGAGGCCATCGTCGTCATCGACCTCGACCAGCGCATCACCTTCTGGAACCAGAGCGCCACACGCCTGTTCGGCACCGAGTCCGCCGACATGCGCGGCCAGCACCTCTCCGAGCTCACCACCAGCGGCCACCCCGTGCAGGAAGCCTTCGCCCGCACCTTCGCCGAGACCAAGCAGGACTGGCGCGGCGAAATTCGCACCGTCGACACCGCCGGCAGGCCCCTCTTCCTCGACGTCAGCATCGCCGTCGTCCGTAGCGATGCCGGAGCTCCGACCGCAGTCCTGAGCATCACCACCGACATCACCCTCCGCAAGGCCCTCGAGGCGCAGAGCATCCAGACCCAGAAGATGGAGGTCCTCGGTCAGCTCGCCGGCGGCGTCGCCCACGACTTCAACAGCATCCTGATGGCAATGACGCTCCAGCTCGACGTCCTCGGCATGGACCAGCGCTGCCACCCCGCAACCAAGGGCATGCTCGGCGACCTGAAGGCCATGATGCAGCGCGCCGCCAAGCTCGTCGACCAGCTCCTCCTCTTCGCCCGCAAGCACGCGATGGAACTGACCCCGCTCGAGCTCAACAAGGCGCTAGACGATGTGCTCAAGATGGTCCGGCCCCTGCTCGGCCCCAACATCGCCCTCGAGCTCACCTCGGCCGACCCCGAGCTCTGGATCGTGGCCGATTCCTGCATGATCGACCAGATCGTGCTCAACCTCTGCGTCAACGCCCGCGACGCCATGCCCCAGGGCGGCACCCTCGCCATCGGCATCGCGCGCATCCAGCTCGACGAGGCCGCCGCCCGCACCCAGCCCCAGGCCAGCCCGGGCGCCTTCGCCTGCCTGTCCTTCCGCGACACCGGCTGCGGCATGAGCACCGAGGTGATCGCCCACGCCTTCGAGCCCTTCTACACCACCAAGGATGTGGGCAAGGGCACCGGGCTCGGCCTCTCCACCGTGCACGGCATCGTGCACCAGCACCGAGGCTGGATCGCCGTCGAGAGCACCGTGGGGGTTGGCACCGTCTTCCGTATCTACCTTCCGGTCTCCGCTGTGGCGGGCACCGCCACCGCCGACTCCGGCGAACGCACGCTGCCCATCGGGCAGGAAACCGTCCTGCTCGTGGAGGACGACATCGCCGTGCGGCGCCTGTGTTCGCTCATCCTGGTCCGCCTCGGCTATCGCGTAACCTCCTGCGCCGACGCGCAGGAGGCGCTCGCCCGCTGGGAGGAGAACCCCGGCGCTTTCGACGTGCTTCTCAGCGATCTGGTCCTTCCCGGTCCGATGAACGGCCGCGCCATCGCCGCGCAGCTTCGCGAGGCCCAGCCCGCCCTGGGCGTCGTTCTCATGAGCGGCAACAGCGCGGAGATCGCCAAAGCCGGCGAGCTCGGCGACCAAGGTTTCTTCTTCATCCAGAAACCCGTCGACTCCGAGGCCCTCGCCCGCGCGATCCGCCAGTGCCTCGAGTGAGGCGGGCGGGCGGCGCCCCGGTCCGGGATCGCCACCGGGCCTTTCCACGGGCGCCAGCCGCGCTGGCCATCGCGAGAGTCCCGAGCCGGTTCCCGAGGCGGGTGTCATTGCGCGTCCGCCACCGATCAGGAGGGCACTTCATCGGCGAAGAACCGTCCGCCGGGCCGTTTGCCGGAGCACCGGAGCCCCGCAGACGTATCCATCTTCCGTACTTCCTCGTAGGCCCTACCGTTCCGCGCCGTAGCGCCCTACGGGATATAGTCCTAAGCCCCTAGCGGCTCGGGGTTTTCCCTAGGACCTAAGCATCCCCCTTAGTTGCGGGAGGAAACACCGAGGTTTTTTTGACGTGTTTCTACAACCCCAAAGCGGCCGGACTTCTAGACAAAGCACGGTGTGCGGAGCAACTTGCGTCATCGATCAATGGTTGCACCGCAAAAGGACACTATGAACAAGTTTACGGATACCCGCCACTCCGGACTCACGCTCGTCGAGGTCATGGTCTCCGCGGTCGTTATGACCGGCGTGCTGCTGGCCGTGCTCGGCTCGGTCGTCCAGTCCTACCGCATGAACGAGGACGCCCGCCGGCAGGACCAGGTGCGCGCGGTCCTGCAGGCATTCGTCGACGATTTCATGTGCGCGAAGATTCGCGATACATCGAAGGCGATCACCCCGTTCTTCCAGGTGTCGTCGGCGCCCACCGGCGTGGGCCTGAACTGGACGGACTCCGGCGGGACCACGAGCGTCGGCACGGCCGCCGGGCTCACATTCAAGCTGGGCGGGGCGAACGCCCCGGAGGTCCGGATCACGCGCTGGGTCCGCGAGATCGACGAGACCAACACCACCGGCACGCCGGATTTCTCCTCCGCCGATAAGTCGGCGGTCGGCCGCGAGATCGTGGGCCAGTTCACCGCCACCTACACGGTCAACCGCCGCACCCATGTCGTCACGTTCAACGCGATCCGAAGCGATGTCTGAGCCTCTCCTCCCATGAAGCACATGAACCTGCCCCTCTCCGAGTCCTCCCGCCGGTTCCGCTCGGGATTCACCCTCACCGAGATCATGATCGCCGGCTCGATCGCCCTAGTGGTGATCGCGGCGGTGCTGTCCATCGTGCTGGCGGTGACCAAGTCCACCCGCAAGACCGAGTTCCTCGCAGAGGCCCTGCAGAACAGCCGCGAGGTCCAGGAGTTCCTCAAGCGCGAAGTCTCCAGCGCCATCAAGAAGGACTCCATCGCCAACGGTCTCGGCCTGTCCTTCGGAGAGCCGAACGGCTCCGGGCGCTACGCCCGGTTGTCCTACCGCGTGCCGGTCGGCAATCCCCTCAGGATCGCCGCCAACGCCGCCAAGGGAAGCAGCACGCTCGTCCTCGCGACCCCGGCCGATGTCGCCGTGGCCGTCGGCGATTACGTTGTGATTTCGGTGCCGAACACCGGCGATCGCCTACGGGTCGTCTCCGTCACCGACCCGGGCAAGGGCGCAGATCGCGATGTGACCGTGGTGCTGTCCAAGAAGATCGAGGATGCCACCGATGGCGAGAAGATCGACATCGAGGCCAGCAAGACCATCTACGTCTCCGTCTACCGCGACCGCAAATTCGAGGTGGTCGACCCCGGTGCCGCCGACGTGACCTCGCTGCGCTGGTGGGAGAACGCCTCTGACAACACGACGGTGCGCACCCTCTCCACTCAGGTGGCAGCGGCCGCCCGCTACATGTTCGAGCCCATACCCAACGACCTCGGAACGGCCAAGCCCGAACTCGAGCACGCCGTCCGCTGGCATTTCACCTATCAGGGAAGCAGCCCGGTCACCGGCCTGCTTCCGGGAAGCGAGCCGTTCTGGAACCGCAACGAGACCGAGGGCGTGCTCTGGGCCCGGTCCGGAGATCCGGAAAACTATACCGGCTACTCGCGCATCGACGATAAGACCACCTCGATCGAGACCACGACCACCTCGACCACCAAGACGACGACCACCTCGATCAAGACCACGTCGACCACCAAGCCTTCGACCACCTCGACCAAGAAACCCTCCACCACGTCCACCAAGAAGCCGTCGACCACCTCGACCAAGAAGCCGACGACCACCTCGATCAAGACCACGTCAACCACCAAGACGACGACCACCTCGATCAAGACCACGTCGACCACCAAGCCGACGACCAAGCCGCCGACCACCCTCCAGGACGGCTGACCGTCGCGGAGCCCTCACACCCCATCTACGTATGCGCACACAAGACAAACACGGCTCGCTACCGGTCACACTGCTCTTCTCCTTCGTGCTGCTCGCGATCGTGGTCGGACTGCTGTCGCTGAGCGTGAGCAGCTTCCGCCTAACCTCACGCAACGAGTTCCGGGCGCAGGCGCGGACGATCGCCGAAAGCGAGCTTGAGCACATCTACTACCTGTTCAAGGACGCCTACAGCGGCGGCGTGAAGGCGGCGAGCATGGTCGCGAACATAGCTGGCAAAGGCGTAGTCGACGCCGCCAGCTCACCGTCGACAAACCGCCAGCCCTATCTCACGGTCCACCGCCCCCAAGGGTGGACGGTCCGTCGCTCGATGCAACGGATGGCGAGCTTCGATGGTGTCGACGCCGAGTCCGGCGACGAGGGCACGACCAACTACTTCGAGGTGCGCGTCGAGGTGATCGCGCCGGCGGGCAGTCCTTGGAAAGGGCAGTCCATACGCTACGCGCGCCAGTTCTCCTCCTGCAGCTCGGTCGTCTTCCAGAAGTGCATCTTCTACCAGGGCGATCTCGAGTTCGCCCCCGGCGGCGATATCGAGATCACCGGCGACATCGTCTCCAACGGCAGCGTCTACCTGGGCGCCAGTCCCTCCGGTTCGCTCACATTGAAGGGTAACGTGACCTACCTGAAGGGTTACGGATTCAACACGAATCCGGGTTCCGATGGGCTCTTCGGCACGGCAGACGACTCCGGAGTCTACTCGACCTACCGCAAGCCCGACACCCCAGCCGGCAGCACCCTCACCGCCCCCACCTTCTCCTACAGCCAGGCCCAGCAGCTCAAGGAAGCCGATAGCGCCTCGAACTACCTCGGCGGCCTCGATGCCGTCGCCCTCCAGGGGGCCTATCCCGACCTCTTCCCTACGGTCAACGACGTCTATCGTTCGCTCATCGTACCGCCACCCTCCGCCGGTAACACCAACGAATACACCGACCCCGCCACCCTCACCGACTCCCTCGCCGCAGGTGCCCAGCGCTCCTACAATACCGCCGGCATCATCATCACCGTCGACACGGG
>Ga0209098_1002935_pt1 | contig 14615 bp, 8 predicted proteins | sample AD_JPNHW1_MetaG_FD_184429 | JGI IMG/M metagenome (GOLD analysis project Ga0209098, IMG submission 184429) | Active sludge microbial communities of municipal wastewater-treating anaerobic digesters from Japan - AD_JPNHW1_MetaG (SPAdes) (version 2) | ecosystem: Engineered > Bioreactor > Anaerobic >... | reverse complement strand
ATGATGGGGGCTGATCTCTCCTTTCCGGTCGACCGCGGATCGGGTCCCGGAATTCCATGGACAGGGCCGGACAGAAACATGCTCTTGCACACACTGCTGATCTTTTTGATCTCGATCTCGGCGGGCCTGGCGGGTTCGATCCTGGGGCTGGGGGGCGGCATCATCATCGTGCCGGTGCTGACGCTCCTTTTCGGGGTGCCGATGCGAACCGCCGTGGCCGCTTCCACGGTCTCCATCATCGCGACCTCCACGGGGGCTGCGGTCGCGTACCTGCAGGATCGTTTGACCAATGTGCGGGTCGCCATGTGGCTGGAGATGGGCACCACGGCGGGTGCCCTGACGGGCGCGCTGGTGGTCGGCTTCATCCAGCCGCGGATCTTGTTCCTGCTGTTCGGGCTTCTGCTGGCCTATTCGGGCTACAACATGTTCAAGACGCGAAAGCGGGATGGCGGTCCCAGATCCTTGGTGCAGGATGGCTTTTCCAAGCGCCTCCGGCTGGGCGGATCCTTCCACGATCACGCGCTGGATCAGCAGGTGGACTACGAGCTGGCGCGCAGCATTCCGGGCCTGATCATCATGTATTTCTCCGGGATCGCAGCCGGGATGCTGGGCATCGGCGCGGGCATCTTCAAGGTCATGGCCATGGATCAGGTCATGGGCATGCCCTTCAAGGCCTCCACGGCGACCTCCAATTTCATGATCGGGGTGACGGCCGCTTCCGGCGCGGTGGTCTACTTCGCCCGGGGCGATGTGAAGCCCATGATCGCCGGGCCCGTGGTCCTGGGCGTGTTCATCGGATCGCTGATCGGCGCGCGGCTGATGCTTCGGATGAAGGCGGCCACCATCCGGAAACTGTTCATCCCGCTGATTCTCTACACGGCGGTGATGATGATCTACAAAGGACTGCGATCCTCATGAGCCCCGAAAACGATCCCTCCCGCCATTCCACCACCATCGCGGGCTATTCGATGGAGCGGATCCTGGCTCGGCTGCTTCGCGTGGGCTCCCTGGTGGCCGCTTCGCTGCTGGTCATCGGGCTGGGAGGCTGGCTGTGCGCGCACGCGCCCTGGGCCGACCGCATGGTGATGGCGGGACTGCTGGTCCTGCTGCTCACGCCCCTGATGCGGGTGCTGGTCGCGGGGCTCATCTTCATGAAAGCCAAGGACTGGCTATTCGCGTGCTTCTGCCTGGTGGTGCTTTGTTCCCTGCTGGCCGGGGTCAAGCTGGGGCTGGCGGATTGACGGCCTGAGGCAAGCCCCAGCTGGACATCTGAAAGAACCAGGTCGCCAGTATCCCCGCCTACTTGCGGATACCGGTTTGCGAAAATTGCGCGGGGCTCCGGGCATCCTCAATCGGCCAGCTTGATGCCAGCCAGATTGGCAGACGGAAGGACGGGGCTTGCGGTCCCCGCCGCTTTCTTGTTCTGACGCATCAGCACCCCGGACAAGGAGATGGGGGCGCTGGTGCCATGGTTCTCGAAGGTGATTTTGTCGAATTGATTTCTTTCAATCACCAGATCGGCGAACGGGTGCCAGCTGCTCTGTACCGACAAATCCAAAGAACCCGCTGTCGCGTTCTGGTTGTTGCGATAGACGTGCGATGCGCCAGAAACCCCGTGATACGGGAAGTGATGCACGTTGTCGTCCAGATCCAGGGACATCGAGATATAGCCCATGTTCGTGCCGCGAACCGTTTGATTGTCCAGCACTTGATAATGCCAGGCAGCAAAGGTTGCAGGCTGCGCGTACACGTTGCCAGCCCAGGCGGTGACGGTCGAATCGCTGCCGGTGGTGCCGAACTTGTTGCCGGCGCGGATGCTATCCAGGGGCATGTAGAAGTCGTCGAACTGCGGTTCCGCACCAAAATCGTTGTCGACCATCAGCTGCCGCCCCTGCAGATTGACGATCGTCAGGGTCGAGGTCGCGTCAGGCTCGATGTCCCACGCTCGGTCAATCGTCACGCTGCTGACGCCTGCCGTCGCGGCGCTAATATAGCGCCACTGGCCCGCCCCACGGCCTTCCACGATCTGTGCGATGGCACCCGCCCAGGAGTATGTTACGGGCACGCCGACCGGCCGCAACGGGTCGGCGGTCTTGCCCGCAAGGGTCAGAGACGTCCCGCTCACGGCCGCAATCTTGCCGACGTAGATGCCGTTCGAGCCATCTGAGGTATAGCCCTGCGAACGCTTGATCGGAATCGAAGTGGGCTCTCGTGTGCTGCTGTTCCGCGCCAGCAGAAAATCGCGGCTGTACGGCCCACCGAAATCCGGGTCGCCATGGAAGGTGGTGAGATTCAAGCCCGTGGGATCACCGGTGCCCGCACGTTGAGTCAGCGTATTGTTCGTAAGCACCAGGTTGTGACTGCGCCCGGAGACCCCCAAATGACGCCCGAACCAGGTCAGGTTGGAGTTCTGCAGGCGCAGATAGGACACCCCCACACGGCCCACGACACAGTTGTGCGCGTCCATCACAAGATCATCGAGCACGAGGTTCCGGGTTTCTTCCACATAGATGGCCGTGGGCGCGTTGTCCCAAAGGGCTTCCGACACGAACTGCGGCGCCTTGATCACCGCACGTTTTATCCAGCTGTATTCGGTTGTGTAGGAGCGCTCGATGACCCGATTGCGGAAGTCCGTGCCCGCCTGCAGCGTTACATCTTCAATCGCAAAACTCGCCCGCTTGTAGGGAGATGCCTGGATCTCCTTGCCCAACACCAAGGTCTTGGTGATGCCGTTCGCCCATTTGATCAGGCTATTGTCACGCCCTGCCCCGGCAAGGATGGTGTAGGCGGGGAGTACGAGCTGCTTGGTGAGGGTATAGGTGCCGGCCGGGACGTAGATCTGGCCGCCACCGTTGGCACTGGCTGCGGCGATGGCGGCGGCGAACTTATCGTCATCGCTGCCGCTGTAGCTGCCAAGGTTGAACACCGCGCTGGGCCAGATCTTGGCTTTCTTGACGACGACGCTGTCAATGGGGGCTTCGATGAAGGTGCTGAACCGTGCCCAGGCCGCCTTGCCGCCACGGCCGTTGTGCAGCCAGAGTTGATATTCGCCCTCGGCAACGTTGGCCGGAACGGCAAAGCGCAGCGCGTAGCCCGTACTCGTGGTGATGCGTTCGACCAGCGCGAGTTTCGTGACGAGAAGGCCCGTTCCCTTGTTCACCAGGGCCGCCTGCGGAGTCAATCCGCCCATGCGCTCGAGTGCGATCCCAGCGACAGTGAACGATCCGCCAGGCGTAGCCGTGTCGCCCATATCACCTTGAACGAACCAGGGATCAGGCGCATTGATCAAACGGACTTTGTCCGTATCGGCACTGTTTCGCAGGCGCAGCGCATAGACGCCATTGCTCCAGTCTGCCGGTACGGTGGCGGTCAGGCTGCGTGAGGTCGAGGTCAGCGCCGTCAGCGCTGTCCAGTTGCTGAATGAAGGCGTCTGACTTGCCGGATCACCGGGGTCTTCATCGCCAAGCTGGGCCAGCTCGACGGTGGTACTGCCGGGTACCAGGTTGCCAGCCGTAATGAGCATCGTCTCGTCTTGATTGACCGGCTGCGAGACCCAGAACGCGCATGGTGCGGACGCCGGGATAGGTGAAGCCGTGGGCGTGGGCGTCGGTGTGGGTGTCGGTGAAGCAGTGGCGGTTGGGGTTGGCGTGTTGTTGGCCCCTCCCCCGCCACACGCAAGGAAGTACATCCCAAGCACGAAGGCCAGTCCGGATCGGAGGCATGGAAGGGGTCGGAACATGAAGGGCCTCGTCTACTTTCGGATCCCGATTTGCGAAAAGGGAATGGCCTGGAAGCCGGGCATGGCGAAGGCTGGCGAGTTGGGTTTCAACGTCAGGTCGCCGTTGGCTTCATCCACAAACAGCGGGTCCTGGTTGCGGAGGTTGCTCGATTCCAGGTTCAGGCCATTGTTGAAATACTTCTTGGCGAGATCCAGTCGGAAGATCCAGCCGGGGCTTTCTTGCCAGACTAGGTTGCGAGCAAACGTACAGTTCCGGGGCGTCAGCCACGTATCAGGATCCTGGATGAGTGCGGTCCAAGTGTTGGGGATTTTGGCGCACTCGGGGTAGCGAGAGGCCCAGGGCTCCTGCTGGTAACCCAGGGCATTGAGATTGGTGATGTAGTTCGCGTAGCTGCTGGTGGGTTGGGCCTTATTCAAGCCCCAGCTATCGGTCCAAACGGCGGATCCGCACTTCACCAGGACGTTGTTGATGGCGACATTGTCGCGGCCACCGAACTTGTGGGCGGCACCGGCCAGTTCGTAGAAGATGTTGCCTTCGGACCAGGCGCCTTCACCGCATTCATCGACATAGAGGCCATGCGTTGCGGACCCATTGATGGTCGAGCGCACATGGTGGAAGAAATTGTTCTTCACCTTGCAGCCGCGGGTGCTCCAGCCCCCGGTGTAGATGGCCGCGGCATCCGCGCACAGCAGGCAGAGATGATCGAGTTCGTTGAGCTCGATCAGGTGATCGTTGCCACCGTAATCGATGGCGCGATCCGGAGCGTGGTGGATGCGGTTGTGCCGCACGATGGCTCCGCACCCCGCGATGTAGATGCCCATGACGCCACTGGCCTGGAAGCGGCCATAGGTGCTGATATCGCAATCCTCGATCGTATTATTGGAGGGCGTCAGCGTTTTGCGATCGCCCCCAATGAGCCACACGGCGGCATGGCCGCAATTGGCGATCACGCAGCGGCTCAGGCGGGTTTCCGTACTATCCCGACACTCGCTGGCCTGGGGGCTCCAGAAATCGCGGATATCCATGGCACCGCCGCCGGAGTTGCGCAGCGTCAGGCCCTCGGCGGTGATATGCCTGCCTCCGCGGGATTCGATCAGGAGATGCCGGGCCGCCTCAAACGTGAGATCGCGCAAGGTCAGGAATTCCGCTTTTGCGAGTTTGAGGATCGGAGTCTCCAGCATGGAAACGACGACATCGGATGAGGCGCCAAAGCCCGATGGAGGCCAGAGATACAGAATTCCGCTGGTGCGATCGAGGTACCATTCTCCCGGCTGAGTGATCTCTTCCAGCAGGTTGTAGGCGAACCATGGCTGGTGTGGGGAAAGGGCCATGCCCGTCGAAGCGCCCTTCAAGGTCATCCGGCGCAAGGTCGTGTCGATGGCGACGGGGTAGTGTTCCTCCATCCACTCGCACGGCCAAACATCGACCCACGGATCGGGCGCCGAGGTCCACCGTGACGGGCGGTCGCCGCCATAGGTGAAGGAAGCGTCGACGATCGGGGCGGTGGTGTTGAGGTAACCGTGAAACGGGGCAGCGGGATTGGTGCCGGTGAGCGTACCGGTCGTTTTGTTGTTGCCGTAGAAATGCCGGGGAGTATCATCCGCGGCCTTGATGTCGCTCCACCACGTGGCATCTGCCTGATTGGCCGAGGTATTGAGGTACCAACGCCAGCCAGCCTCGCCGGTCACGGGATCCTTGGCGACCGTGCGATGCAGCAAGAAATCCTTGCCGCCCACGGTGCGCTTGAAGGCCGAAACCCCATCTTCCACCTTGTATTTGGTATACAGCCCGGCCACGTCCGGGCTGACCGAACCATACAACGTGAATTCATTGCCGGTGATGGATTGGGCTGGCTCATGGGCATCCACATCGGGATAGCGCGCCAGCCACATGGGGGCGGCATCGATGAACAACTCGAGCGCCGCCCGCTCGGTCTTCCCGAAACCGCGCTGCCGGAGCGTGCCGTAATCGGTAATCCCCAGAGCCTTCAGATCGATCTGAACCACCTGCCCCTGGGCGGAGGCATCCAGGCGTCCCCAGACCGAGGATGAACTGGTGACCTTGACGAATTTGGATGCATCAAGCTTGTGGCCACCAGTAACGCGCACGGTCTCACCCGGCATGGCGCGCCAGTCGACGGTATTGGCCTCGCTGGTGCCCGAATCGAGGGGGCCGAGCTCCAGCGTCGCTGTGCGTTCGTATACCCCGCCCTTCAGCCACACGGCGATGCCACCCGCAGGCACGCCCTTGGCGATCAGCGCGCGCGCAGCATCGCGTGCCTTTTCCAGGCTCTTGAAGGGCTGGGCCGGTGTACCAGGGTTGGAATCAAGCCCGGCGGGACTGACCGTGAATTCCGCACCGTAGGTCTTTGGAGTCGGCGTTGGCGTAGGAACAACGGGGGTTATGGGTGCAGGGTTGCTTGGGGTCTGAACCTGGGATCCACCGCCACCGGTGCAGGCGAGAAGGCCCAAAAACGATCCCGCGAGCAGAAGTGAGGTGGCATGAGACGTGGGGAGAGAAGCCTTGAGTTGGCTGAACCACTGGGGGGTGTTCATTCCGTTCCTCACTTCTGAATACCGATTTCGTTGAAAGGGATGGGTTGGAAACCTGGGAGAAGGAATGCAGGAGATGTTGACAGTAGTGACAGATTGAGGTTTGCCTCATCGGTGAATAGCGGGTCCTGGTCTTCAATGCTGTCGCCATATTTGGTGAACCAACTGACCGCACCCGCATCCTGCTCGCGCAGCCATTGGCCGTTCAGCCAGCCCAAATTTCGATGGAATATGTTGCCTTCTGGATAGACCCAGTGAACCTGATCGGTGATGGTGGCCCAACTGTTGGGAATTGCGGCGCACGCAGGGTAGGCATTGGCCCATAAGGGCTGCTGGTAGTTCAACTTCTGCAGTTTTTCCAGCAAATTACCACTTGATCCTGGTTGCGGCAGGTTGGCCAGCAAAAGCTGGCCACGGCTATCCACAAAAAGCCCATAGCCACACTTGATGATTAGGTTGTTTACGAACACATTGTCTCGTCCCCCACCCAAGAGAATTCCAGCGCCGGCGCATTGGTACAAGACATTCCCTTCGACGCGAATACCGCTGAGGCAATCATCAAGGTAGATGCCGTTCGCCCATTGGCCCTGCATGGATTTGAGATTGTGAATGAAATTGTGCCGAATGCTGTTACCACGTGCACCCCAGTCTCGGCCCGAGTAGATGGCTCCCACATCGTTGCTCACGAGGCAGACATTGTTGATCTTGTTGAACTCGATCAAGTGGTCGTTGCCCCAATATGCAATCCCACGATCGGGTGCATCGTGAATATGGTTGTGACGGACAATATTTCCACACTCCTCGATCTGAACACCATAGGTACCACTGGGTTGAAAACGCCCAAAATTGTAGATTTCGCAGTCCTCGACAACATTGTTCCCCCTCGCTAAGTCGAGACGGTTGCCTCCTGTCACGCGCAAAGCCTCCTGACCGCATCCGCGGATGGTACAACGGCGGATTCTATTTCCCGTTGCGTAGACCGTGACCAAGGCGCTGGTCCCAGAGTTACGCATAACCAACCCCGTCAGATTGAGGAAATGACATTCCCTTGCATCAATCAGGTTTTTCCGTGATGCCTCGAAAACGAAATCTTGCAGCGAGATGTATGCAGCCTTGGTGAGGCTGACAAGCGGTGCCTCCATCATGGAAACAACAATGTCAGTCGATGGGCTGAGGTTGGTGGGCGGCCAGAGGTATAGCATGCCGCTGGCGCGATCCAGGTACCACTCCCCTGGAGAAGTCAGTTCTTCCAGGAGGTTATAGATAAACCATGGCCTGCCAATCGCCATGCCATAGGATAGAGGTGCATTTTGCAGGACAATCTGCTTGCTGGAGGGGTCTACCGAGGCAACGGGCAGATGGAAATCCGCATAAGGCACGCCCCAATAACCGTCGACCCACGCTTCGCTCGCGTTGCCCCAGCGAGATGCCCGATCAGTTGTAAAGCCGAAACTTCTTTCCGTCACGGGAGAGGATGTTTCTGCAAAGCCGTTCGTCTGCGGATCGTTGTTATCGGGCCAGCGAGCCAGCGTCATGGGGTTGGCATCAACAAATAGTTCGAGCGCAGCGGTAAGATTTTGTTGGTAACCACGCTGCCGGAGCGTGCCGTAATCGGTGATCCCCAGAGCCTTCAGATCGATCTGAACCACCTGCCCCTGGGCGGAGGCATCCAGGCGCGCCCAGACCGGGGATGAGCTGGTGACCTTGACGAATTTGGATGCATCGAGCTTGCGGCCCCCGGTTATGCGCACGGTCTCGCCCGGCACCGCGCGCCAGTCGACGGTATTGGTCTCGCTGGTGCCCGAATCAAGGAGACCGAGTTCCAGAGCCGTTGTCCGTTCGTAAATCCCGCCCTTCAGCCAGACGGCGATGCCACCCGCAGGCACGCCCTTGGCGATCAGCGCCCGCGCAGCATCGCGTGCCTTTTCCAGGCTCTTGAAGGGCTGGGCCGGTGTACCGGGATTGGAATCAAGCCCGGCGGGACTGACCGTGAATTCCGCACCGTAGGTCTTTGGAGTCGGTGTTGGGGTTGGGGTGGGAGTCGGCGGTGGCGTAGGAACAACGGGGGGTATGGGTGCAGGGTTGCTTGGGGTCTGAACCTGGGATCCACCGCCACCGGTGCAGGCGAGAAGGCCCAAAAGCAATCCCGCAAGTAGAAGGGAAGTGGCATGAGACATGGGGAGAGAAGCATTGAGTTGGCTGAACCACTGGGGGGTGTTCATTCCGTTTCTCACTTCTGAATACCGATTTCGTTGAAAGGGATGGGTTGGAAACCTGGGATGCGCGTGAAAACTTCGCTATCGCTGCGCAGTTGAAAGTCCTCGTGAGCGGTATCAACAAACCCGGGGTCACCGCTGGTGATCCAGCCCGATGCTGCGGGATCGGGGTCCCAGCTTCCCTTGTTGGCGATGGCGCAATCCACGATGAGGTTGCGTCGATCCACACTGTGTCGTGGGGCCCCAGGAACGGGGTTCATGAAGCCAATGAGTGCCAGATAGCGGGTTGTGTAGGGAGGCTGCGTGATGTTCACGGTTTGGAGAAGCTTCTTCTGCCAGTCGGCACCGGCAAGGGTTTGTGCCCAAAGCGTGTCATTCCAAATGGCCGACCCCAGGGCACGTTCCGTGGAGATGAAGATGTTGTTCTCCGCGAGAATGCCATGTCCGCCATGAGAGAGAATAGCGCCGAATGAGTGCAGATTGGGTTGTGCGGCCTTATGGAAAACAGTCCCGATCACCGTATCTCCATCATCGAAATAAATCGATGCAACGCCCCGCCGCCCGTGCAGGCGAGAAGGCCACACAGCATCAAGGCCACGCCGAAGGTTTGAATGCGGTCGCGAAGGTTTCGAGGGCGAACGTTCGTCATCGGGATCGTCATTTCCGAATCCCAATCTGCTTGAACGGAATGGGCTGAAATCCTGGAATGGCCAAAGCGGGTGAATTGGGGTTCAACGTCAGGTCCCCGTTGGTTTCATCCATAAGCAGCGGATCCTGATCTTCGACATTTGCTGACGAATCTTTGAAGTAGGCCTGAACGTGTTCTTGTCCTGTCACCCACGTGGTGTTCTTCCAACCCAAATTGCTCGAGAAAATGCTGCCTTCGGGCATCAGCCACCGTGAGCCTACGGCCGTTATTTGGTTCCAATCATCTGGAATGGCAGCACATTCGGGGTATCGAGTGCGCCAAGGTTCTTGCTGGTAACCAAGCTTTTCGAGTCCTTGCAGGCGTTCTATTCCGGGATTACCTGAATTCCAATTCAGGCCCATGGCATCTTCGCAGAGTCCACCGCCGCATTTGACAATGAGGTTGCCGCGAATCACCGTGTCTCGTCCGCCCCGCGCCATAAAGGCGTATCCGTCCACGGCGTAGAGGATATTGCCTTCGGATTGAATCCCTTCAATCATCTCGTCTAGGTATATGCCTTTAACATCGTTGGTTCTCAGATTTGACTGCACGTGGTGAATGAAATTATTCCGGATGAGGTTTCCGCGTGCTCCCCAGTCCGTGCCGCAATAGATGGCACCCGCGTCTGCACTGCCCTGGCAGACGTGATGAATTTCATTGAGTTCCATTCGTTGATCGTTTCCGCCAAAGCAAATCCCGCCGTTGGGTGCGTCGTGAAACAGGTTGTTGCGAAGGGTGTTTCCGACACCGCCGAGCAGGGTGCCAAAGACATTGGTGCAGACTGTGCGTCCGTAGTGATGCAGTTCACAGTCCTCCATGACGTTGTTTCCTCTCGTCAAACTTTTTCGATCGCCGCCGGAAACCCATAACCCGCTGTTGCCGGTTCCAGTGAGCGTGCAGCGGCGGACGAGATTGGATTCCCCATCGATCGTACCGCCCGTGCAACCGGAGTTGCGCAGAAGGAGTCCTGAAAGCGTGATGTTCTTGCCTTTGGTGACACTCAAAAGGTTTCGGCGCGAGGCCTCAAGGGTGAGATCTTGGAGGGTCATATAAGAAGCCTGATCAAGGCTCAGCAAAGAATTGTCCAGCAATGACACCATCACTTCTGACGTTTTGCTGAAGCCATCCGGAGGCCAGAGATACAGAATCCCTGTGTTTCGATCCAAGTAGTACTCCCCGGGGCGGGTGATTTCTTCTAGCAGGTTGTATGCATACCACGGGCGGTTGGGGGCAATTGAGTCTTCAGCGGTATCACGCTTGGGCTTATTGGGCACCGTAATGGTTCGATTAACGGTATCGATTTGGGTGATGGGAAGGTGGTAGTCAGCCCAATTCCAATACCAAAGACCTTCGACCCAGGCTTCGTCCACGTGCCAACGGGACGGGCGGTCTCCCGTATACGAAAAGATGGTGTCTGCGCTGGGGTTTGCCGTGTAGGCGAACCCATGATTGATGCGAGCTGGGTCCAGGGCCGAAGGGGTTCCCAGAGCTGTTTGCACATTCTCTGGAGCGAAGAACGTGGGCTGGGTTTGATAGCACACCCACGAAGCCTCTCCTTTTTGTCCCGTGGTGATAAACCAAGCCGTGTAGCGATGTCCTTGATAGTCCCAGGTGTTTCGAAAGAGGTTGTACTGCAGCCCGTTGACGAGCCCATCTCGCTGGAAGGAAGCCACTCCGTCTCGAACGCCCGTGCGAGTGTACGTTCCTGTTACATCAGGTGTGGATTTCCCGAAGAGCTGAAATGTGTTTCCGTTGACGTCCTGGAGTGGCTGATCCTGATCAGGGTCAGGCCAGCGGGCCAGTCTCATGGGTTCTGCGTTGATGAACAACTCCAAGGCTGAGCCCACCCACCCCCCAAATCCGCGTTGTTTTAAGGTCCCGAAATCCGAGATGCCTTGAGCCTTGAGATCGATCTGGACAACGTTTCCTTTGGCCGAGGCATCCAGACGGTCCCAGATCGGCGAGGCTGGCGTTGTTGGCGTGAAGGCCGAGGAATCTAGCTTTTTGCCACCACTGATGCGGACCGATTCGCCTGGATAAGCCCGCCAGTCCACCGTGTCCGATGCGTTGGATCCGGAATCTTTCGCGCCCAACTCCAGAACGGAGCTTCGCTCATAAATCCCACCTCGCAACCACACGGCAATGCCGCCCCTGGGAACGCCCTTGGCGATGAGTGCGCGCACCGTGTCTCGCACCTTTTCCAGACTTTGAATGGGTTTATCCGGCGTTCCAGGATTGCTATCGCTGCCGGTGGGACTAACGGTGAATTCGGCGCCATACACTTTTTGCACGGGCATTGGCGTGGTGATTGGCGTGGGTACAGGTGTGATGGGCGTGTTTACGTCGGATCCACCGCCTCCCGTACAGGCCAGAAGACTGAACAGGAGCCCCACCATCAGAAACGCTCCTGGGCATCGAGCCCAGGTTTGAGATGACCTAGACGGCATTTGAACGATGCTCATTTCCGAATCCCAATCTGCTTGAAGGGAATGGCCTGAAAGCCAGGAATGGCAAGAACTGGCGATGCGGACTTCAACGTCAGATCGCCCCCTGCTTCATCCACAAACAGCGGATCCTGATCCTCGATGTTGTGGCTGATGTCTTTGAAGCGAGACAGCGTATCGGTGGTGGCGTAACTCCAGCGAAAATTCTTCCAACCAACATTGCCAGAGAAAATCGTCCCTTCGGGATGGAGCCAATGAGGCTGGGCCAGGATGGTATTCCAGTCGTTGGGTATGGCAGCACATTCGGGAAAGCGCGATGCCCAGGGTTCCTGCTGGTAGCCCAGATTCTTCAGCTTCTCCAACAGGTTCCAACTATCCCCGGGAATATTGCTGGGAAACCCCTTGCTCTGCCATTCGAGGGCCCGGCTATCCGCATAGAGCCCATAGCCACATTGGATGAGGAGATTATTCACCAGGAGACTATCCCTTCCGCCCCCGGCCTTGATGCCCGCTCCTGCGATGTCGTAGATGAGATTGCCTTCCACGCGGATGCCGCTGGCGCAGTCATCCAGATACACACCGTTGAGATCCGCGTTGAAAATGGAGTGGAGTCGATGAATGAAGTTGTTACGAACGATATTGCCCCGAGCACCCCAATCACGACCGGAATACAGGGCACTGGCATCGGTCGTGATCAGGCAGACATCATGAACATCATTGAGCTCGATCAGGTGATCGTTGCCCTTGAAATCGATGGCCGATTGGGCGGTGTCGTGAATGTGATTATTGCGCAGGATATTGCCGCAGCCTTCAATATCAACGCCCGTCTGACCGCTGCGCACGAAGCGGGCAAAGTGGCTCACATCGCAATCCTCCATTCGAATAGCGCCCGGCATCAGGCTCTTTCGATCTCCGCCGATCAGCCTGATCGCCGTATTCCCGGCTCCAGAAAAGGTGCAGCGACTGATGAGACAGGACTCGCCAGAAACGGACGCAGAATGGCTTCCCGAGTTCCTCAACACCAGATTCGCAAGGGTGACATTCTTTCCCGCCGTGATATTGATCAGCCCCGTCCGCGTGGCTTCCAGCGTGAGATCCCGGAAGGAGATATTGGTGGTTTTGTTGAGCGCAAATAGCGGTTTATCCGTCAGAGAAACAACCACATCGGAAGAAGCGCCAAAACCAGAGGGTGGCCACAGGTACAGAATGCCGGTGGTGCGGTCCACGTACCATTCGCCCGGTTGCGTGATCTCTTCCAGCAGGTTGTAGGCATACCAGGGGCGATCCGCTTTCATGCCGTAGCTGGCTGGCTTGTTGACGAGGGTGATGTTTCGGTTGCCCACATCGATGGTGGCAATCGGCAGATGGAACTGCGCCCAGGTCTCGCTCCAGTAACCATCCACCCAGGCATCCTTAGCCTGGGTCCAGCGCGCAGGGCGATCTCCCTCATAGGAGAAACTGGCATCCGAAACCGGAGCCGCCGTGTGGAAATACCCATGATTGATGCGGGCAGGATTGAAGGCCGTGGGTGTGCCCGCACTGGGATGCGAAGAATCCGGCTTGAAGATGCCTGGATCGGTGCCTGAATTGGGATTGAAGGACCAATAGACGTTGGCCGCGTTTGGCGCACCCGTTGTATTGGTGGTGATGTACCAGGCCCGATTCATATTTCCTTGGTAGGCCCAGGTCCGACGCCGAAGGTAGTAGGTCACCCCACCCACCGATGCATCCCGCTTGAAGAGCGAGACACCATCTTCAACACCAACCTTGGTGTACGTGCCGCTGATATCCGGTGTTGTATTTCCAAATAGCTCGAAAGAATCACCACTGATGTCCTGCAACAGATTCGACTCATCACGATCGGGCCACCGGGCCAACGTCATGGGCTCGGATTCAATGAACAGCTCCATCGCCGAACCTGTGCTGGAGGCAAAGCCCCGTTGGGTCAGGGTTCCATAGTCCGTGATGCCCTGGGCCTTCAGATCGATCTGGATGACCTTCCCTTGGGCAGAGGCATCCAGGCGATTCCAGATGGGTGAGGCGGAGGTGACCGGTGCGAAAAGCGCTGCATCCAGCTTTCGTCCACCGATGAGACGCACCGTCTCGCCCGGCACAGCTCGCCAGTCCACCGTATCCGTTTCGCTGCTGCCAGAATCCTGGGCGCCCAGATCCAATGCTGCGGTGCGCTCGTAAATGCCTCCTTTAAGCCACACGGCGATGCCGCCCCTGGGAACGCCCTTGGCAATGAGCGCACGCACCGCGTCTCGCACCTTTTCCAGACTTTGAATGGGTTTATCCGGCGTACCCGGATTGCTATCGCTACCGCTGGGACTCACCGTGAACTCGGCACCGTAGACCTTTTGCACGGGCGTTGGGGTGGCGGTTGGTATGGGTGCAGGTGTGCTGGGTGTGTTTACGTCAGATCCACCGCCTCCCGTGCATGCGACGAATCCCAAGAGAAGTCCCACAAGCAATAGGAAAGCCGCGTGGGGCTTTTGGAGAGAGGCCTTGGGTTGGGCAAACAGTTGGGGTGCGTTCATTCCGCTTCTCACTTCTGAATACCGATTTCGCCGAAAGGGATGGGTTGGAATCCTGGAATGCGGGTGAAAACTTCGCTATCGCTGCGCAACTGAAAATTTCCATGAGCGGCATCGACAAATCCCGGGTCACCACTTGTGATCCAGCCCGGTCCTGCCGGATCAGGGTCCCAGTTACCCTTGTTCGCGATGGCGCAATCCACCACGAGATTGCGCCGATCCACACTGCGCCGTGGAGCCCCAGGAACGGGGTTCATGAAGCCAATCAGTGCCGGATAGTGGGTTGTGTATGGTGGCTGGGTGATATTCACCGTCTGAAGAAGCTTCTTCTGCCAATCCGCACCGGCAAGGGTTTGTGCCCACAGCGCATCATTCCAGATGGCCGACCCCAGGGCGCGTTCGGTTGAAATGAAGATGTTGTTCTCCGCGATGATTCCA
>Ga0209098_1002932_pt1 | contig 14628 bp, 8 predicted proteins | sample AD_JPNHW1_MetaG_FD_184429 | JGI IMG/M metagenome (GOLD analysis project Ga0209098, IMG submission 184429) | Active sludge microbial communities of municipal wastewater-treating anaerobic digesters from Japan - AD_JPNHW1_MetaG (SPAdes) (version 2) | ecosystem: Engineered > Bioreactor > Anaerobic >... | reverse complement strand
CTTTCGACTTTTGCCTTTTGCCTTTTGCCTTGATCCGTCATTCACCCCTTACCGGAAGTGTAATGGAAAATGTTGTCCCTTTTCCTAAAGTACTTTCGACTTTGATAGATCCTTTATTTATTTCAGCAAATTCTTTACAGATTATCAGACCCAGCCCGGTACCGGTCTCATTGCCAGTTCCCTGTGTGGTGAAACTCTCTTCTATTTTAAATAATTTGCCTACAACTTCCTGAGCCATTCCAATACCCGTGTCCGAGATACTGACAACAACATTATCATTGTCATGGATGGCACCAGCGGTTACAACACCTCCCGTTTCAGTGTACTTAATACCGTTTAAAACGAGATTTCTAAGGATGATTGAGAAAGTTTCCCGATCGGTATATACCTGAATGCCTTCAGGTACGTCATTTTTTAATTTTATTCCTTTTGATTCAGCCTGTGTAAGGTAAATCTTCATCACTTCATCTACCGTTTCTTTTACCTGGAAATATCCCGGGTATAGTTTAAGGGTGCCAGTCTGGCTTTTTGACCACTGAAGCAGGTTCTCAATCAGGTTAAGCAGTTTATGTGACGAGTTATTTATCATTTTTGAGAACTCGGCAATCTCGGCTTTTTCCATCTTCATTGCATTGTTATACATCACTTCCGTCAGGCCGGCAAGTGACATGAACGGACTGCGAAGGTCGTGCGCAATGATTGAAAACAGCTTATCCTTGGTCTGCACTATTCGTCTTAGTTCTTCCTCTGACTTCTCGAGCTGCTCATTTGTTTCGGTCAGTTTAATGTTCTGCAGCTCAATATTGTTACGGTGTGCAATTATTTCCTGGTTTTGCAGCTCAAGCAGTTTTGCATGTTTCCTTCTCTGTCTGAATAAAACCAGCAATACAATAATTACTGTAGCTAGCAATGTTAGTATTGAAGTCAGAGCTATGCTGATGAACTTTATGCGCTTAATCTTCAATGCCTTAATGGCATTGTCTTTGTTTAGCAGATCTATCTTCGCATTTCTCTGCTGCTTTTCCATCTGGTACTCAAGCGAGAAGATCTTTTCAGTCAGTTTCTGGTTAAACAGTGTATCACTGTATTGTATTACCTTCTGCTGGTATTCTGAAGCTGATTTATAATCCTCCGATTTTAAAGATACCTTTACCAGGGCCGCCAGGGCATCCTTTACCGCCATGTTTGCCTTTATCTCTTTTGCGACAGATAGGCTCTTATACGCCAGGCTTTTTGCATCATCAAGATCTCCCTGCTCTGTGAGTATAAGTGACTTCTTGTTAAGGATGCTGGCATAAAGGTTCTTATCTCCCTGCTTGTCAACCTTTTCAAGAGACATATTATAATTATCCATGGCAGTTGCATAGTCACCTTTCTGAAAGTGAATGTCTCCAATATATTTGTAGCATGTAGCCTGTTCAGGAGCCTGATTTGTCTCCTTCCTGATAGAAAGGGATCGCTGATAGTTAATTAACGCAGTGTCCAGCTCTCCCTCAAGACTGAATGTCCTTCCGTAAAAAAGATAGACGTAAGCAAGCATTGTCTTGTTGGAGGTCTTAATGGCAATGGTCTCCGCCTTTTTTATATTTTCATAGGCCAGGTTGGCATGCTCCTGATAAATATAGAGGTTGGCCAGATTGAGATGCGCATATCCAGCCTGTTCCGGAATATTATATTTCTGTGCTACCTCCAGTCCTTTGTAATAGAGGTCTATTGATTCAGAATACTTGCCCATCACCCTGTATGCCACTCCTACAAAACCATAGGCTTTTGCAAGGCTTATATAATCTTTGTACTGGTCGGCCAGTGCAATGGCCTCAGTACCATATTTTATCGATTTTTCAGGATCGGCATTACGAAGATCCCAGCATAGTGAAATAAGTATCGGGATTCTTGCAGAGTCACCCTTGTTTTGAAGGACCACAGTCAAACTATCCTCATAATCCTGAATGTCTGGCTGATTATTACCGGACAACACAAGAGGGGAGAATAAAAAAAGAAAAATAAGTTCCTTCATTTATGACAAGCATTATTCATCATAACGTAAATGTATGTATTCTTTTCTTTGTAAAATAATATTGTTCTTCTTTCATATAAGAATTATGTTATTATCCTGACATCCAGGGCGCCCGGTTAAAACTCTTTTTCACTGAACAGGTGAAATATTTTTCCCGGCTTCTTCAACTCCGGGTTATTCCATTTTATTTTATTGCATTATCTCATAAATACAATACATATAATTTATAAAATTATATTTGCAATTGAAAAGAGTTTAAAAAATATACTCAAAGACAGATAATGAAAGAAATTATTAAGACGCTGCAGAAGAAAGAAATAGCTCTTCCCCCGGAAGTGAATGAGTTACTTGTGTCAGCCAGAAGTGTCAGGTTTTTTGATACCGTGCAACAGCTTGCAGATGCTTCAACAGGAGATACAACTACCAACTATTTTGAAGTAAGGTATGATATCCCAGGGAAGGGTGAATTTACCGAAGCAATAGTTCACAGGGTAAGCAATGGCATCTCGGCCAATTTTACTGAGCCTTATATGAGGAGGCGAGATCCGGACACCATGGTTATTGCCGACGACATGCCTACAGATAAAACACTGTTCAGGGACAAATTCGGGTATGAGTTTCAATCACTTAAGGAAGAGACCTTTAACTGGCTGAAACAGCAGGATCTTGCCGTCTTCTTTTATTTTGCGGGACAAATGAATATTGGTGTGACAGGAATTGCCATTGCTCCCTGCAATGCCAGCTTCTTTTCAATGGGTCTTTCGATGCTTCAACGGATTATACCTGTAAATGAGCTTTCTGAGAAAATGACAATTGACTCCGTTATTTATGTGGCACCCACATTTCGTCATACTCATTTTCAGGGTAAGCAGATAGTAGTGCACAACCGTACTGAAAACCTTCATGAGATATATTCATACAATCTTTATCCCGGCCCCAGTGCGAAAAAGGGGTTATACGGTGCTCTTTTAAATAAAGGAGAAAGAGAGGGCTGGATAACTGCGCATTGCTCAACCGTGCAGGTAATAAGTCCTTATGATAATATTACAACCTTTATGCACGAAGGAGCCAGTGGAGGAGGCAAGAGCGAGATGCTTCAGAGCATTGTGAGAGAGCCCAATGGTCAGGTTTTGATAGGCGAGAACATAAAGACACTTGAGAAACGGCTTATAAACCTTCCGGTGTTTTGCTCCTATTATCCGGTAACAGATGACATGGCTCTTTGTCACCCCTCGTTTCAGAGCGACAATGGCAAGCTTACTCTTTTTGATGCTGAAAATGCATGGTTTATCAGGGTTGATGGTGTTAATGACTATGGTGATGATCCTTCACTTGAACGAAGTACAATAAAGGCAAAAAAACCGCTGCTCTTCCTGAATATTAAATCAAATCCCGGAGGAACAGCTTTGATATGGGATCATATTGAAGATGCTCCGGGTAAAAAGTGTCCGAATCCAAGAGTTGTTCTTCCAAGAGATATTGTACCTGAGGTAATAAACAAGCCTGTTACGGTTGATGTAAGAAGCTTCGGAGTGCGAACTCCGCCGTGTACAAGGGAAAACCCAAGCTATGGAATAATCGGACTGTTTCATATTCTTCCACCGGCACTGGCATGGTTATGGAGGCTTGTTTCACCAAGGGGTTATGCCAATCCAAGCATCATAGGAGGTGACGGGATGGAGTCGGAGGGGGTAGGATCATACTGGCCTTTTGCCACAGGTTTGATGGTGACTCACGCTAACCTGCTTCTTGATCAGATTATTCAGACACCAAGAATGAGATATACCCTGGTTCCCAATCAGCATATTGGCTATTGGAGGGTGGGATTCAAGCCTCAGCTTCTTATGCGTGAATACCTGACACGTCGCGGTAATGCAAAGTTCAAACCCGACCAGTATCAGGCAGCCCGCTGCCCTTTATTGGGATATGAACTCAATTATATGACCCTCGAAGGTTCTAAGATTCCATCACGATTCTTACAGGTATACAGACAGAATGAAGTGGGTACCGATGGTTACGATGCCGGGGCAAAAATACTGTCTGACTTTTTCAGGAAGGAGCTTGAGAAATACCTTACCCCGGAATTATCCCCGGTTGGAAGACGAATAATAGAAGCCTGCTTTTCAGGAGCCGACATGGATGAGTATAATTCAATAATTCCAATGAATTACCAGTACTCATATATTGCCTCAAAGGATAACTCGCAGGGAGAATAGAACTAGTCTCTCCGTTCGAGCCACTTAAGCAGCATGTAACTGGCGGCACCTATAACAGCCAGCGTTGCGAAAAAAATGAGGTAGCTTATCCTCCATCTGTCTGCCCCGGTCATCATGGTCCATTCGCTCATGCCAAAGACACCTGCGATAAGGGTCAATGGCATGAAAATGGTTGTTATGAGTGTCAGTCGTCTTACCGATGCATTAGTCTGGTTTGAGTCGCGGGCCATTTTATTGTTCAGCATTGAGGCATATAGCTCCATCAGCCCGGTTACATTATCCCGATTACTCTCAGTCATCTCAAAGAAGTTTGAGATGTGATCGTATATATCTCTGAAGTGCATTGTAATCTTCTCCGGTATAAATGAGCAATCATTCCTGATAATCTTCAGCAATATCTCCCGTTCATGAAAGAGACTTTTTCTTAATGCCAGGAGATTCCTCCTGAGGTAGATCAGTTTTGCAGCATCAAAGTCGGCTGGTGAATCCAGAATTGCTTCCTCTGCAAGGTCAACTTCTTCTTCCATTGACTCAATTGGAGCAGCCATGTTATCTACAATGTTGTCGAGAACCAGATGCATCAGATATGCCGGCCCCGATTTTATTGTCAGGAGGTTTTTCCTGACCAGCCCTTCCAGCCCGGAAAGAGGGGCTGTGCTGTTTTCTGCAAAGGCACTTACAGTAACAATGAAATTTTTACCGGTAATGATATCCACCTCGTCAGAAATAAGCTCCGAATTGCTGTAACGGAGATAGTTGAAAATGACAAAGCTGTAATTGTCAAAATCTTCTATCTTGGGTACCTGGTTTTGATCCGAACAATCCTCAATGGTAAGCGGGCTAAGGCCCAGTGGTTCAGCAAGCTGGTAAAGGTCCTCACGCGAAGCACGGCAGCAGTCAAACCAGACATAACCACCTCTGTGCATTGCATCAAGCGCCTGATCAAGGCTGTTAAGGGAAGCCAGCTCTCCATGGGTTAATATGTGATAAAAAGATATTGTGTTCATATTTTGCATCTGTTGCACTATTTATACGTGAATTTAAAAAAGAATCAGATTCTGGCATCAAAATTGTCTTTAAGTTTATAGGGTTTATTTAGTAACTTTAAAAGAAAAAACCATGAAAAACGTTGCACTGGGTTCCCTCCTGACAATAGCGCTTCTGCTAGGCACTACAGCAGGCCTTAAGGGACAGAATGAAGAGAGGTTGGGTCTCCCCGGAGATAACCTTAACCTTTATGGGGTCATGAAGCTCTTCCAGGAGTCACCCACACTTGAGGAATTTGAGCGTAATCTTAATGATCCTAGCAATATGCTGAACAATCTTGACCTGAATGGAGATTACCAGGTTGATTATATTAATGTGATAGACTATGTTGACGGCAATGTTCATAATATAGTTCTCAGAGTATCACTCAACAAGGTAGACTATCAGGATGTGGCAGTGTTCACCGTTCAGCCTGGCAGGAATGGTGAGGCTTATATTCAGCTTATCGGTGATGAGGCTTTATATGGCAGAAACTATATAATAGAACCTTATTACGATAACGGCACTCCAAATCCCGGATATTCAGGTAACACACGTGTCTATTACGGTCAGAATGTTACAATTCACAGAACCACAACCGTTGAGGTGTCTGCATGGCCAATCGTAAGATTCATCTTTGCTCCCACATATGTGGTTTGGCATTCGCCCTGGTACTTCGGTTATTACCCAAGGTACTGGAGCCCATGGCGCCCTTATTACTGGGACTATTATGTAGGATACCATAACCACTGGTCAGACTACTATTTCGGGTATTATCACAGATGGAATACTTATCGCTACAATCGCTATAATGACTTCTATTACCATGATCACAGACATCACTCCGATATGATTGATCACAGGATTGCGGACAACTATTACCGTGATACATATTCGAGACCTGATCTCAGAGATAAGGGGTCAGACAGATTCCGTGAGATGCATCCAAATGGGACCGGACATACCAATAATGGCAACCATTACGGTCAGACTAAAGATCATCAGAATAATGGTAACCATTACGGCAATAATAACTCACAGGGGCAGGGCCGTCCTTCAACCACTACCCGTCCTGACCAGCAGAGTGCCAATCAGGCCGGACGTCGTACAGGAGGAAGCTATGTTCAGGGTTCTACCCGCACTTCAACAGAAGGACAGATGGTGCCAAACCAGGGACAGCGTACCAACACTCAGTATGGCAGCCAGAATAATAATGGCAGCAGAAACAACCAGCAGAGCGGTACCCGTACACAATATTCAGGAAGCCGTACCTCAACACAGAGTGCAGGAAGAAATGCTAATGTACAGCAGACCTCAAACAGAGGCAGCAGTAATGCATCATACAGTCGTCCTGTTGACAGAAGCGGTGACCGGCCAACTACAGTGCCAGGCTCCTCCAGATCGTCAATGGGTGGCGGACAGAGCAGAAGCTCATCTGGACAGAGCGCTGTTCATAGCCAGAGTGGAGGAAGAAATCAGTCTTCCGGAAGCGGCAGTAAACCTGCCTCCTCAAAATCATCATCTGAGAAAGAATCAGGCGGGCGCAGAAAATAATAAAGCTGCATTTTATACCGCGTAATTTCTAATATTTAAGGTAGAGCCGTTGCATACAACGGCTCTACCTGCTTTGTGAATAAATGTTAAGGAAGTTTGCATGTAAGGTAATTCTTGATAAATTGCCTTACCTTATATTATTCAATATATCTGATACTCACTAACACAAATAAATTAAACTCAAAAACAATGAAAAACCTTTTCAGGATTTCTCTGATTCTGGCTTTGGTTGTTCTGACATCGTTTCAGAAAAAAAACAACTCAGAGCTGTCTATACCTTTTGAGAAATACAAACTAAGTAATGGACTGAATGTTATCCTTCATCAGGATAAGTCTGATCCTGTTGTCTCAGTGGCTATTTATTATCATGTGGGTTCAAACCGCGAGGTAAAAGGCCGTACTGGTTTTGCACATCTATTTGAACATATAATGTTCCAGGAGAGTGAGAATGTACCACAGGATCAATTCTTCAGATATATTCAGGGTGCCGGTGGCACACTTAACGGCTCAACCAGCTACGACAGGACAAACTACTATGAGGTTGTACCGAAAAATGCACTCGAGATGGTTCTGTGGATGGAGTCCGACCGTATGGGCTACCTTACAAACACAATTACTGAAGATGCTTTTATCAACCAGCAGAATGTTGTTCAGAACGAGAAAAGACAAAACTATGACAACAGGGCCTATGGCTATGAGACTGGAGTAATTGCCAAAGCTCTCTACCCGGAAGGACACCCCTATAGCTGGACAGTAATAGGAGATATGGAAGATCTGAAAAATGCAACATTGGAAGATGTCAAGAATTTTCATAACAGGTTTTACAGCCCGAACAATGCGACTCTTGCTATTGCAGGAGATTTTGACCCTGCAGAAGTAAAAGCTCTTGTTCAAAAATACTTTGGTGAGATACCTGCCGGACCTGAAGTTGCAAATATGCAACCGATGCCTGTCACCTTAAATGAGACAAAGAGAATTTATCATGAGGATAATTTTGCAAAGGTTCCTGAATATACCAGGGTTTATCCTGTGCCCCAGAAATATTCAAAAGACTCTTATTCTCTTTCTGTTCTTGCACAGATACTGGGTGATGGTAAAAAATCGCCTTTTTATTCTGTACTGGTGAAAGATAAAAAACTGACCTCCGATGCCAGTGTTTACAATTTTGCCCTTGAACTTGCCGGACAATTTGTTATCTCTGTTACAGCAAACCCGGGTGTTAATCTTAATGATGTTGAATCGGCCATAAATGAAGCCTTTGCAAAGTTTGATAAAGACGGAGTTACAGCAAAGGATCTTGAACGGGTAAAAGCCGGTATAGAAACAGGCTTTTATAACAGGATAAGCAGTGTCCAGGGAAAAGCCTTCAATCTGGCTGAGTACAATGTCTACACAGGTGACCCTGCTTTCTACAAGAAGGACATTGAAAACTACATGGCAGTGACAATCAATGATGTCATGGATGTTTATAACAGGTATATAAAAGGCCATAATTTTGTTGCAACAAGCTTTGTTCCCAAAGGACAGGTCAACCTTATTGCCAATGGATCAGTAAATGCAGGGATTGTGGAAGAAAATATCCTCAATGCCACAGAAGTGAAACAGGCAGATAAACCGACTGAGAAGCCGGTGATAGCTAAAACGCCCTGCTCATTTGATCGTTCGGTAAAACCAGCCTTTGGCCCTGAAGTTAAAGTGACAGTGCCATCTGTATGGAAATCGGAGCTGTCTGATGGTATGGGTATTTATGGCATCACACAGAATGAGGTGCCGCTTGTTCAGTATTCCATTGTGATAAAGGGTGGTCATATGCTCGACAATATCAACAAGCCGGGTGTTGCCAACTTTATGGCAGAGATGCTGAGTGAAGGGACAAAAAACAAAACACCTGAAGAACTCGAAGAGTCAATCAGCCTTCTTGGTGCATATATTTATATAGGGGCAGACAATGAAAAGATTACTATAAATGTCAACACTCTTTCGCGCAACCTTGACAAAACCATCGGGCTGGTTGAAGAGATGTTGCTCCAGCCACGCTGGGACACCGCATCATTCGGATTGGTCAGGAGCAGAATTATAAATGACATACGCCGCCGCTCTGCCGAACCATCTTATCTTGCTGTTTCAAACCTGAATAAACTCAGGTACGGCAAGGATAATATTTATTCTACTGATGTGATGGGAACCATTGAAAGCGTTCAGTCAATAACCATGGATGACCTGAAGGGTTATTATGAAAAATACATTTCTCCTTCTGTGGCTCAGTTGCTTGTTGTAGGAAATGCCGATAAGGCCAACATAGTAAAGTCTTTTGCATCACTCGGTAAAAACTGGAAGAAGAAAGAGGTCACCATGCCAGTATTTAACTTCCCTCAGCCAACAGATAAGCCTGCTGTATACTTTGTTGATGTCCCGGGTGCCAAACAGTCTGTAATTGCTGTTGGTTGCCTTTCAATACCACGGAGCAATCCTGACTTTAATGCCGCAACCGTTGCAAACTACAAACTGGGTGGCTCATTTAACGGTAACCTGAACCTCGTCCTTCGTGAAGAAAAAGGTTATACATATGGTGCACGTTCAGGTTTCACAGGATACCTCAACTGTGGAACATTTACTGCCAGTTCAAGTGTAAGGTCAAGCGCCACTCTCGAGTCTGCACAGATATTCAGAGATCTGATAGCAAAATATAATTCAGGTGTCTCCCAGGATGATGTGGATTTTACAAAGAGCTCTCTCCTTAAAGGGAATGCACTTAACTACGAAACCCTGAGGGCACTTATGGATGTGCTTAACAGCATGGCCTTCTATAAGCTTCCGGCTGACTATATAAGCAAAGATGAAGCATATATCAGAAGCCTTACCGTGGACGAAGTGAACAAAGAGGTTAAGAAGTATATCGATCCGTCAAAGATGTATTATGTTATTGCCGGCGATGCTGCAACCCAGCTTCAGGAACTGAGTAAACTGGGATTCGGTGACCCGGTGCTTTGTAAATAATACAATAGAAATAATACATGCAGAAATAATCAAGAGGGAGTAAAGTCTCCCTCTTGCCTTTTTAAAAATGATATTATCTTTATGTAACCTGATAACCTTAATCCTATACTATGAAAAAAAGTTTTAAAATCCTGATTTTGCTGGCTCTCGTTATATTTACGGGATGCAGCAAAAAGAACAATGTCAATTTATCGCTTCCGTATGAATCGTATAAGCTTAATAACGGGCTTACGGTCATTTTGAACGAGGATAAATCTGATCCTATTACCTCTTTTGTTATACTTTATCATGTTGGTTCAAACCGTGAAGTGCAGGGACGCACCGGCTTTGCGCATCTCTTTGAGCATATGATGTTCCAGAGATCAGAAAATGTCGGCGAAGATCAGTTCTTCAAGACCATTGATGGCTTGGGTGGTGAATTTAATGGTGGCACCGGTAATGATATGACGATATATTATGAAGTTGTTCCCAAAAATGGCCTTGAAACATGTATGTGGATGGAGTCCGACAGGTTGGGATACCTGACTAATACAATCACCCCGTCTTCCTTCGTAAACCAGCAGAATGTGGTGCAGAATGAAAAGCGTCAGGGTGAAGACAATATGCCTTACGGTTTTACTGATTATGTTATCGCAAAGAACCTTTATCCTGCGGGCCACCCTTACAGCTGGGAAGTTATCGGCGAGATGGAGGACCTGAAAAATGCAACAATACAGGATGTGAAGGATTTTCACAATAAATTCTATGTGCCAAACAATGCAACTATCGTTGTTTCAGGTGACTTTGTAGCTGACTCAGTTAAAAAACTGGTAGAGAAATACTTTGGAGAGATACCAGCCGGGAACCCGGTAGAAGACCTGAAGCCCATTCAGGTTACACTCTCTCAGACAAAGAAACTCTATCATGAGGACAGCTTTGCGAAAGCACCGCAGTATACAATGGTTTACCCTGTTCCACAGCAGTATACCAAAGAGGCTCACGCACTTGATGTTCTTGCCCAGTTGCTTGGCACAGGCAAGAAATCACCAATGTATAAGGTATTGGTGAAAGACAGGAAACTTACCTCGAATGTATCGGTTTATGACATGTCTCAGGAACTTTCCGGTGAATTCAGGATAAGAACTACAGCAAACCCGTCAACTGATCTTAAAGATGTTGAAAAAGCAATTTTTGAAGCCTTTAATAAATTTGAGACAGAAGGTTTTACAGAAAAGGACCTTGAACGTACCAAAGCAAAGCTTGAAACGCAGTTCTATGAAATGATGAGCAGCGTAATGTACAAGTCCTTCCTGTTGGCACAATACAATGAGCTTGCAGGTTCACCATCTTACGTTACAGAAGAGCTAAAGCAGATGATGGCAGTTACATCGCAGGATGTCTGGGATGTCTATAACAAATACATTAAAGGCAAGAATTATGTTTCAACAAGCTTCGTTCCTAAAGGGCAGGTAAACCTCGTTGCCGAAGGATCGGTCAATGCCGGTATTGTTGAAGAAGATATTAAGAATGCAACAGAAATGACCGCTGCACCTGAGACAAAAGAAGAAGCAATAGTAAAGACTCCAAGCAAGATAGACAGATCTGTTGCTCCCAAACCAGGGCCGGATCCGGTAGTCAATATACCGGCCATCTGGACATCTGATGCTGCAAACGGGATGAAGATATACGGTATTGAGCAGCATGAACTGCCGATGGTACAGTACTCAATAGTCATCTCAGGCGGACATATGCTCGATGATATAAGTAAACCCGGTGTTGCAAGATTTACAGCTCAGATGCTGAATGAGGGAACTAAAAACAAAACACCCGAAGATCTTGAAGAAGCTATTGATATGCTGGGAGCATCAATACGTGTATCAGGAAGCGACGAAGATATCTCAATTGACGTTACCACTCTTGCACGCAACTTTGAAAAGAGCGTTGAGATCGTTAAGGAAATGCTGCTCGAGCCTCGCTGGGATGAAGAACAGTTTGGCCTTAATAAAACCAAGATAATTAACAACCTCAAACGCAATAAGGCAAATCCAAACTACCTTGCAAACAGGACACTCACCAGTCTTATAATTGGCAAAGACAATGTCCTTTCAGCAGACGCAAGCGGAACTGTTGAGAGTGTTGAGGCTATAACAATGGATGACCTGAAGGCTTTTTACGAAAAGAATTTCTCACCTTCCATCTCAAAACTACTTGTTGTCGGCGATCTTGACAAGGCAAGGGTAGATGCTGCATTTAAAGGTCTTGAAGAAACCTGGAAAGCAAAAGATGTTGCAATGCCAACATTTACTTTTGCTCCGGTACCGGAAAAGTCTTCCATCAATTTTGTGGATGTACCAGGCTCAAAACAGTCAGTCATTGCAATAGGTAATCTCTCTATTCCAAGAAATAACGCAGATTTTTATCACGCCGAGGTTGCAAACTTTATGCTTGGAGGCGGTATTAACGGTAGATTTTTCATGACACTCCGTGAAGAGAAAGGATATACCTACGGTGCATATTCATCATTCTATGGCATGAAGGACTACGGTATGTTCCGTGCTTCTTCATCGGTACGATCCGACGCAACACTTGATGCAATGAAAATTTTCAGGGATCTCATGGTTGATTATCGTAAAGGAGTTTCGCAGGCCGATGTTGATTTTACCAAAGCTTCACTGCTAAGGGCTAATGCACGCAGGTTTGAGACACTGTGGTCTTTGCAGGATATGCTTAATACGATGACTTCATATGATCTGCCTTCAGATTATATCAAGCAGGAAGAAGAATATCTCCAGGGATTGACTCTTGAACAGGTTAACGAAACGGTGCAGAAATATATTGATCCGATGAGGATGTATTATGTAGTTGTAGGAGATGCAGCAACACAAATGAAAGATCTCTCCAAGATTGGTTTCGGAGCCCCGTTGCTACTGAAATAATATTTTATATATTTGCACAACCAAAATGAAAAGACGCATCCATGATGCGTCTTTTTAGGCCCGGATGGTGGAATGGTAGACACGAAGGACTTAAAATCCTTTGGCCGCAAGGCTGTGGGGGTTCAAGTCCCCCTCCGGGTACCCAGAGGCACAAGAGGTCAAAACTGACCTCTTGTTTCTTTTTATGACATTCTGAATACCCCACTAAATCAAAGGACGACACACATGATATTTTTCAGGGAGAGGGTTGCAACTCTCAATTTCTGTAAATCGGGATTTTTGTCAGAGTTGCAACTAATGTGTTTAACTCTTGCATAAATTGAATTGAGAATACAAGGAATAATTATAAAATAATTTTATCACAAAATTTTTATGAAAGTTTTTCTACCATCATTAGCTAAATTTTATTAGCCATCTCAACTTCATGTGGTAACTCAGAATTAGAGAGAGCACTTGATTCTGCAAATTCAGAAATTGATAGACTAAAAGAGGAATTAACTGAATCAAATAATAAATTAGATGAGACGTCAACTGAGTTGAGAAGTGTCAAACATGAATTAAATGATTATCGAGATGCCCTTGGGTTATCTCAAAATGAAAACAATTTCATTTTGAAAGAAAAGAAATTTGGTAATGTCACAATTTTTGGACAATGCACTTATTTAGAAAATGGAGCTCAGGCCTCAGTAGAAAAATGCAAACTAATCATATTTGACTTAGAAGATATAATGGAGGATTGTCCTAATTGTAGAAGGTTAGGTGCAAATTTAATGAAAGTGAGGTATTCATCACAGTGGTAAAAACCTTTAGTGGGAGGAAATGAGCTCTATAAATCTAGAAGTATACTCAATGAATATTTAATCACTTTAGTGTAAGAACATCTTTCAAGTCGTAAAATTCTTGGGGACAATTTCCTTTTTTTCATTTCTCATCGAAGTACTTATTCTGAAAGTGAGCATAACAGCCCTTGTGAATGAAGGTTTAAGTATACCTCCTTTATCCAAAACGAGCTTTTCAGCAAAGATCTGACCAAGTATCTTCTTCTTGTGTAAATACCGTATTAGATCCAATTGATGTTACAAATGTATATCATTCGAATGTGGTCTTCAATACAAAAGGTGAATTGAAAGAATTATTGTTATCCGAACTCCAATATGAAGTTAACATCAACCAAGGTATTCTTGGGGGAGAATATCATACACTTACAGATGAAAAAGACCACATTGCCTGGTATAGAGAAAAAGTGGCGTCTGATTCTATAGACTTTAGGTTTTGGTCACGTTATAAAAAATATCAGAGAAACATAAAAGGCTGGAGTATTGATATAGTTAATCGCCTTGATGAGGTAACCGATGATATTATTTGCATTTTTGTGCGATTCAGATCCCGATTGATAGATTTATTCCGAGTATTTTTTAATATTTGAATGATAATATTATTATGTTGACATATGAAAAAATTGAAATTCTTGCTTATTGTTTTGTTGATTACACCCATTACAGCCTTTTCCCAGGTTGACTCAACAGGAATTAAGGCGATTGCTGCAAATGTTGCACGACACACAGAAGAAGATTGCCGCAGATTGTTGGAGAAAAATGGGTTTAAGGTTGTCAGTTTCCTGAAAGGTTCCCCTTCATATCTTGATGGTTATTCTTTTTATGCAGGCAAAATGATTATGAACGGCGAAACAACCAGTTTCCCCCAACAGTGCATTTATTACATTCAGAACGGGAATATCTTCCAGGTTGGAAACAACCCTGGATTCACTGGCAAGATAATCTTTACACTTACTGCAAAAAACAACCTGTTGCATGACTGCCTCATATTCATTGGAGGCAACGAATATATCTACATCTTCGATCTTTCCGGTTTCGGAGCTCCGAAGCCTCTTACGCTTGAACTG
>Ga0209098_1002930_pt1 | contig 14629 bp, 21 predicted proteins | sample AD_JPNHW1_MetaG_FD_184429 | JGI IMG/M metagenome (GOLD analysis project Ga0209098, IMG submission 184429) | Active sludge microbial communities of municipal wastewater-treating anaerobic digesters from Japan - AD_JPNHW1_MetaG (SPAdes) (version 2) | ecosystem: Engineered > Bioreactor > Anaerobic... | reverse complement strand
ATGAAGCCAATCACGCCAATGTTTGTCCTCATTTAAAAAAAATTGAAGCTTTGGAACGCACTAATTTAACGGAAGACGCCATCAAAAAATTCATAATAAAAACAATAGGTATCACTATATCGATTATGACTGTTGCCATAAGTATATTTGAGATTTTCATAAGATGATAAACTTTTTTAAAAATATGATGTCCGGGGAAAGTGATGTATCAAGTAAACGATTCATCAGCTTATTTGGATTATTTTTATTTACCATAGCGTTCATATGCTCTTTATTTGGAGTAAAAATAATAGAAGAGGTGTGGTATACACTGACTTCTTTAATTTTAGGTTCAAGTTTATTAACATTAACTTCTAATAAATCAAGGAATTTATGATGAATTGTTTAAGTTACGCTTTAAATTTTTGGAGTGAACATCCTGAATATCTGATATATTATAACGGAGATCATTGTATTAATTTACGAGACAGAGAAGTTGCAACGAATTACCTAAGCTTAAGCGGGTATGGCCTCGAACATATGATGTCCAGTTTTGATGATGTATTAAATAAGGAAGATATTTTTTTATTGAAACAATACTTTGAATATATTACCCATAAAACTGATTTCTATTGGTCTAATTTCGAAGTTAAACCCAAAGTGGGACTAACTACCATCTCAAAAAAATAATGTCTTAAAACGTCTTAAAATAGAAATCCCACCAGAAAATGAGAGTAAACTGGTGGGATTTTTTTTAACAATTAAAACAAAAATGTAACCAAAAATATAACAAATGAACTAGAACAACAACATTGGTTACATATAGTTGTTTACATCCATCAAAATTATTAAAAATTTAAAAGATGGATATTTAGCGAGTGGCACGAGCCCAGATAAATTCCCCAATGTTTATTCATTGGTCGCTTTACGCCTCACAACAGGCGCTATTCAAAATTAATTGAATAAGATAATTGTTTCTCTCAACAATTACAATACAAATATAAATATATATAATTCTCACGAATTATTCAACATTTATTTTTTGTTTATTTGTTATTCTGGTATTCAACCAATTGTCCAGTAATTTTAAGGTGTTTTTGAAGTCCTGGTCTTTTTCATACATTTGGTATTCAACTACGATATCTGTGATTCTGAAAATTTCGTGTAGAGATAAATCTTCAATGCCACGATATTCGAGATAACTTATCACCCACTTCAGTGCCGATTGACAATTTATGTTCAAATCTTTGTTTTTTACTACTTTACTCATTTTTTCTTTTTTTAAGGGTATAAAATATTTTTTTGGAATTCCTTTGTGAAGAACGAAAACTCGGCAATTTTGTTGAGGTTTTAATTCATCAAATGCTCTCATCATTTGATGATTTTTTAATCAAATCATCATAATAATAGTACCAATATTTTTGTTCTTCATTCATATTACAAAGATACGTAAAATATTTGAATCTACCAAATTTTTAAAATATTTCTTGATAATTTTTTTCTTTTGATATTTTTTTGTATATTTATCATTGTAAGGGAACACATCACAATTATCCCATAAAGAAATTAAACAAGGGTCGGTATCGAAAGCTGAAGTGATGTGCAGTGAGTAGGTATCGACCCTTTTATTTAAAATTATGAAAAAAGAAAATTTATTTTATGTTGGTTCAGTTGAAGATACCAAAAAGTATGGAGTTATAAAAGCGATTATACTTGGAAGAATTAGATTTTGGTGCGAACTTAATGAAAAAGAAAACAACTATTTTTATTATGGTGTAAATTGGACAGGGCCTTTATCTCATAAAGACTTATCAGAACAAACAGGTATACCTGAAAAAACCATATCAAGACATATTAAAGAACTTATTGATATGAATGTGATTTTTAAAAATGTTTTTAATGAAAAAGAATTTGATAGAACTGGATGGTATTCCATTAAAACTCCAAATAAATAAAATTATGAAAAATCAGGTAAATTTTAAAAGAGGTATTCACGATAAAGAAAATTATTATGTAATGATTAGTGAAAAATTATCAAAAGATAAAAGATTAAATTTCTTTGAGATTGGATTGATGGTTCATATATTATCTAATGATGATAGTTATATAATCAATTCTACATACTTACAAAAAGAAAGTGGTTTTGGAAAAGATATTTTTAATAAATCTATGAAACATTTATCAGAACTAGGTTATATCCGAAAAAAAAGAATACAATGTGGATTTAAATGGTTTATTAATGAAGTACCTGATTCCACTCTCCCTGAAAACACACCAACTGAAAACACAACAAGTGAAAACACACCAGAAGTACCTGATTCCACTCTCCCTGAAAACACACCAACTGAAAACACACCACTAATAAATATCAATGAAATAAATAGCAAAGAAATAAATAACAAAGAAATAAATACTAGAGAGAGAGAGGACCATATATTGGACCAAAAGAAAATAAAAGATATTAATATAATAGATAAAGAGGACCAATATTTGGGCCCAGATGAAAAAATTAAAAAATATTTTCCAAATACATATCAAAAAATTTTCAATCAATTGAAATATTATAATTTTGATAATGCGTTGCAATTAACAAATGGAGGTTATTTTGATATTTGGAATCCAATTTTTAAACAATACATCCAACAGAATACGAACGAAGTGAGGGAAATCCCAACAGAATATTGTACTGCGTACCCTGCGCTGGTCCTGGACCAATAGAAAAATTAATCAACTATTTTAATTATATATTTTTTTATGTATATTTTTTTTATGAAAGAATATACTGGCAAAGTTTTCAAAATTATTAACTATAAAGAGTTCAGCATCGATGCTGGCACAATTAATATATATCCCCTCAAATCATTTTATTTAACTCTGGAAAGTTATGTCCATATTGAAAATCAGTATAAAGTAACTATTGCTGAATTATTGAAAGCATATAAGTTTAAACTCAAACAATTACTGATTAAAACTCTCCCAAAATATAATCTAGAAGAATTTCATATAATTGATATAGATGTAAAATTAGATAGCCTCAAAAATCTAATTGAAAATAAAAAATTATTCTTCAACATAGAGTTTACATTTTTTGTGACACCAAATTACAAATTTGATAAATTGAAATCTCAACAGGATATTGAAATAATAGCACATCAACTGATCGATCTCTTAATGACAAGTAGAACAATTTCTTTCAAAAGATATTAAAGTTTGTTAAATTTTATCTTTTAATCTTTTTTTAGGTATTTATTCTTAAAAGAGATTAATGGAACTAAAAAATGAGAAAGAGTTATTAAAATTTTTAAAACAAAATTTTATTTTAGATATCAAAAAAAAAGATTATTGGAATCCAACTGACGCATACTCGAGACTTTACGATATGCATTTCGAGTTAAAGAATAGAAAAACATCCTATGATGATACAATGATAGAGAAAAGAAAATATGATAAGCTAATGGAATTTCAAAGATGCAGATATATTATTGCCGATCCAACAGGAGTATATTCGTTTGATCTGAAAAAGATACCAGAACCAATATGGGAAGAAAAGGAATTACCTTCATCAACAGAGGGATGGCACTCAAATAAAATAAAAAAGACAGTAGGTTTTATTAATAAAAATCTTGCAAAAAAAATAGGATGAAAGAAGAAAAACACTGCCCGAAATGTGATAGAGATTTACCTATTGAAAATTTTTATAAAAGAAGAGACCGTCCAGGATATTTAACGTATTGCAAGATCTGTACAATTGAAATCAGAAGGGAAGAAAGATTAAGGGATGGTATTGAAAAATATAAGATCCCTGACGAACCAGGAGATTACAAAGGTATTGAAGATATGATAGAAGATCAAAAAAACTTTCTAGAACTCATCGGATGGCAATACTCAGAAAAAACAAAAATATGGTTCAAACCTGGAATCAAAGAAGAGGACGGAACCTGGAACAACATTAAAAAACAAAATTTAGCACCTCCTACCGATTATTCCAAATACTCCAAAGAAGAATTAAAAAATATAATCATAGATATGTATGAGAATGATAAATTAAATGTGAAACATATATCCAAACTCGTTGGAATAAGCTCTACAACTATTTATGGTATCATCAACGTTAAATCAATTAATAAAAAAAAATGGAAATAATTATATACTTTCAAAATAAAATAGTTTATGATTTATTAATTCATCAAGATTATTTCGAATTCAACAAAATTGATCAGGAAACATTTCTTTTCACTTACGCCAGGGAAATACTGGACAACTTCGAGAAAAGATTGCCAAAAAAATATTCATTGACATTATTCTTCTATGAGGTTATGGATGAATCGATCAAACATTATGAACAAAATGAGCAATATGAAATTTGTAATATACTGCTTAAAATGAAACTGGCAGTTGAAGACTCAACTCAAAGAATAAAATTGAATGATATGATTATTGATGAAAAGTAAGGTAATTGATTATATATCAAATAATTATGATGAACTTAAAACTATTACTAAAAAAATTACCTGTAATAATGAGCTAAGTGAGGATCTATTGCAGGAAGTAATATTACAGATATTAGAGAAAAATAGAATAATAATAGATGAAGAAAAGAATATAAAATATTTTATAATAGGAATAATAAGAATTAATTGGAATTCAAAAACATCTCCATTTTATTATAAGATAAGAAGAGAAATAGATAAATATGATGAATTAAGTATTCAACTTCACGATAATTACGATTATGATTATGACATTGAAAAAGAGAATAAAATACTGGCAATGGAAGAAAGCATAGGTGAACTTGATTGGTTCAATAAAGAACTCCTAAGTCATTATGTTGTTCTCGGAAGTTTGAAGAAAGTAAATGAGTTAACAAAAATTCCTATACCAAGTATCAGTAGATACATTAATGAAACGAAAACAAAACTAAAAAAAGAAATAATAAATAAAACAAAATGAACGAAAAAGGAAGTAAAAACAGAAATACTACTGGAGGCAATGATTTATATGAGACAAATCCAAAATATATAGATGATTTATTTATATATGAAAAATATGAAAATGATGGAACATATTTTGAACCTTGTTATGGACTGAATAAATATTTATATAATAAATTAAAAGAAAATTTTGATAATGTTGATGGTGGTGATATTTTAGATGGTAATGATTTTTTAGAATATGATGAAAATAATAAAGTTGACTATATAATAACAAATCCACCATTTAATTTATCATTAGAGTTTATCTTAAAAATGTTCAAGGTGGTAAATAAAAAATTTAGTTTGCTAGTACCATTAAGTTACCTTGATACAATGAAAAGATATTATATCTTTCATAATAATGATTTTAAATGTAAAAATATACTAATTTATTCAAAAAGAATAAGCTTTAAGAAAGGTGGAGGATTACCAGATAAAAATTTAACGGGAATGAGTTTTTGCTGGATTACTTGGGATAAAGAATATAAAGGTGACACAACAATAAAATGGATAAAAAATTTTTAATATTATGAGCTGTAAAACTTGCAAGAAAAAAGTGGTACAACAATTACCACAACCAATGGATGAAAATCTAATAGTTAATGAAGAAATATATATAAAATTAAAGAGATTAGATTTTATATTTCACAGTAGGAATCCAATTGTATATATGGATGAAATAAAAGATTTATGGTATAAAATTTTTGATGTTAGTTTACAAATGGAAAATATAAACACATTAAAGATTATATTCTATGATTATTTAGAAAAAAATCAAATAGCGTTATGAGTGGAAGAAAAACAAATGTAGGTGAATATGAAGAACGAATGGTTGAAGTATTCGAAATGATGTTGTATAAAAAGCTATCGTATGTAGAATTTAAAAAACAAGCAGCCGAACGATTCGGTATCTCGCAACGACAAGCCGAGAACCTTTATGCAGATGCAAGAACTCGTTTAAAAGAACGTTTCGATGAAGATAGAGAACAAATACTGCAAGAACAATTAGCACGTCTGTATGACCTGTTAAATCGATGCAGGGAAGCTGGAAATAGAAAGGTTGAATCTGAAGTACTGAGGGACATAAGTAAAATTTATGGAGTTGAACAACCAACCAAAGTGGATATAACATCTGGCGGAGAGAAAATCAATATCCAAATAAATTTAACATAATTTTTTTTATATATCTGATAAAAAAATTTCGTATTTAACATATGAAACCAATAACTATCATAATACCAAACAAATACGACCAAGTACCTAAACTAACACTTGAATCACTTTATGAACAAACCTTTAAAGAGTTTGATATAGTAATCATAAATGATTTCGATGGTAACGCTTGCAAAGCAAGGAATGAAGGACTCAAACACGTTGATACACCTTATGTGTTATTCTCAGATAATGATTTGATTTGGGCAAAGGATGGAGTGGCAACATTATATAATACTTTAGTTCAACATCCTGAATGTAGTTGGTCATATAGTAAATTTATGTTGGGTAAAAATTGTATCGGAAATAAACCATTTGATCCCGCATCATTATTTAACAAAAATTATATCACAGGTAATTCATTGTTTGTGACCAAAGATTTCCCCGGATGGGATGAAAATATAAAGAAATTACAGGATTGGGATGTTTTCTTAACACTAACTGAAAATGGAAAGAAAGGAATATTTTGTGATAAAATAATATTTGAAACACCAATTCGAGATGGAATTTCAAATACTGGTATTCACTCAAATGTGGCAAGACAAATAGTTTTGGATAAACACTCAAAAAAGGAAATTAAAAAAATAATAGAACCAAATATAAGAAGAAGAATACTACGATGAAATATGATATAATTATTCCAAGTTGGAACCAATCAAGATATGTTGTTAATTGTTTAACATCAATAAAAAAATACTCAAAGGATTATAGGGTGATATTTGTCGATAACGATAGTTTAAAGACCGAATTAGACATTATCTTACCAGTGTTGAATACATTACCCCACAAATATATTAAACTCCTTAAAAACGAAGGATTCGTTAAAGCAACAAATATTGGAATATTAAATTCAGAAGCACCATTTATTGTGTTAATGAATAATGATGTAGAATCAGTCGAAGGATGGTTAGATAAATTGGTTCAACCATTGGAAGAAAATCATAATGTTGGTTTAAGTGGACCGTTAACTACCGCTCAAAATAGTTGGCAAGGTAGACATCCAAAAGATATAAAAGGATATATGATTTTAGAAATAGGAATGTTAGCCTTTTTTACAACGATGTTTAAAAGAGAAGTGTTAAATGTGATTGGATTGTTGGATGAATCATTTGGTGTAGGATTAGGTGATGATGATGATTATTGTCAAAGATGTTTAGATCACGGATATAAAATGGCATTGATTCAGGACTTAATAATCCCACATCACCATAGAACAACGTTTAAAACATTATATACAGAACAAGAAATAAAAACTATGCAAGATAAAGCAATAAAATATTTCAAAGACAAACATAATTTAAATGGCTGAGATAAATCTATTACCAAAACAATCAATTGCATACAAATATCTTATTGATGATACTACCAAAGAAATATTATATGGAGGTTCTGTAGGTTCAGCTAAAAGTACGTTAGGTTGTATTTGGGTTATATCTATGTGTCTGAAATATTCTAAAACAAGATATCTTATCGGTCGAAGTAAATATACTCAATTAAGATTGACCACAATGAAAACATTGGTAGATGTCCTTAATTGGATGGATCTTAAATCTGATGTACATTATAATTTAAATAACCAAACCAATGTATTAACATTTATAAATAAAAGTGAAATAATATTCAAAGACTTAGCTTATTTTCCGTCAGACCCCGAATATGATTCATTAGGTTCACTTGAAATAACTGGGGCATTTTTGGATGAAGCATCACAATTAGATTATAAAGTTTATAATATCATCAAGACACGTATAAGATATAAATTAAATGAATATAAATTAATACCCAAACTTCTACTTACTTGTAACCCAAGTCAGGGATGGTTGAAAAAAGAATTCTATATACCTTATATTGAACAATCGTTAGAAAGTAATAAACAATTTGTACAGGCGTTACCTTCAGATAATCCTTACCTTCCCGAAAGTTATATTGAGACATTAAAATCATTACCAACAGAATCATATAAAAGATTATATTTGGGAGATTGGAATTTTAATGATGATATAAATAACATATTTAAATATGAACATATAATTAACTCAATGTTCTCACTTGATATTAATCAAACAAATGAAAAATATATAAGTGCCGACATTGGTAGGTATGGAACAGATTTAAGTGTTATTGTTGTGTGGGTAGGTAATGTTATTGTTGAAATACAAAGTTATCAGAAAAATTCAATTCCACAACTCGCAACTGAAGTTGAATCTTATATGAAATCATATAATATAAAGAGAACTAATGTAATATGTGATGATAATGGTGTAGGTGGAGGATTAACTGATATTTTAAAGTGTAAAGGATTCATATCAAATGAACGTCCCATTAATGGAGAAAACTATAATAATTTAAAAACACAATGTTATGTTAAACTATCAGAATTATTTAATAAAGGTGAGATATCAATTAATATTAACAATCCAACTTTGATAGATAAAATAATGGAAGAGTTATTGGTTATTAAATTAAAAAATGTGGATAAAGATACAAAAGTAACAATCAATACCAAGGATGAACAAAAAAGAATTTTAGGACATTCACCTGACTTTGGGGATGCAATTATGATGAAGATGTTTTATAACATACCAATTAAAAATAGATCAACGGGAAAATACAGCCTCATAAAATTATAAATAATTTTTCGTATATTTTAGAAAAAAAAAACTATGGGAAAGAGATTAGAAAATCAAATTGGATTAAAGTACAATAGATTACTTTTAAACAAAGAACTTGAACCACACATTTATCCAAATGGTAAATCACGAAGAAGATTTGAATGTATTTGTGATTGTGGTAAAATAACTGAAGTACTTTTTAGTGATTTACGAAATGGTAATACTAAAAGTTGTGGATGTTGGAATTTAGAAAGCAGTAGTATATCTGGAACAAATAGTATTAAGCACGGAGATTCATACTCTACATCTGAATATCATTATCTTTATAATACTTGGGATGGAATTAAGAAGAGATGTTTAAAAGAGTATAATCATAATTATAAAAATTATGGTGGTCGTGGGATTATAATGTATGAGCCTTGGATTAATAACTACCAAGATTTTAAAAAATGGATATTGAATAACTTAGGTGAAAGACCAGAAGGATATTCAATTGATAGGATAGATAACAATAAAGGATATTTACCTGGAAATTTACGCTGGGCAGATAGAACAACACAAAGTAAAAATAGAAGAAATGGCAAGAGTAACGTTTGAAATCGAAGGAATAAATTATGAAATTCCTGATTATATTAGTATTGAAAATTATGTTAAAACATTTAAAATTAGAAATTTATTTGTGGACGAATTTTTCTCTGTTAAATTACTTAACATATTAACCGGAGCACCAATAGATAAATTAATGGAAGTTAATTATACAATCATTGAAAAGTTATGTAATTATGCAACCAGTCTATATCCCAAGGATGAAAGATTCATACAGAAATTTGAATACAATGGAATCAAGTATGGGTTCTTACCTAACTGGAAAGATATGAGTTTTGGTGAGTTCGTTGACCTTGACAGTTTAATGAGCAAGAAAGGTGATGATCTGTTAGACCATACACATATTATTACAGCAATACTGTATAGACCAATTATAGAAGAAAATAAAAAGGGATTATATAAGATTGAGAAATATGATTCGGATACGATGTTAGAACGTGCCGAGATATTTAAAAATATAGACTCCAAATATTTTGTGAGCAGCCAGTTTTTTTTTCACAAATTCGAAATGAAATATTTCGATCGTTTCCAGGAATCTTTAACCCCGAAGATGTCGATGTGGATGCAACTGAAGATACTATGGAAGGCGAGGAAGATAATTTATCGTCTAACTTTCAAAAAAGATTCGGTTGGTATGCAGTCATTGAACGACTTGCAGGCGATGATATTACAAAACATAATCAAATCACAGCAACAAAGCTGGTGGAAGCGTTTAACCACTTGGTTTATCTCATTGCTAAAGATGAAGAACAAAAAAAAGAATACGAAGCAATGAAGAGAAAAAATGCCCAACGATAAATTCTAAAAATTATATTTATAAATATGATTAGTAATTATAAAAGTTTATTAAATGATATTGGACTTATAGCTTACAATCACAACCAGATAAATTCATTTGGTTATGGTGATTTAAGTCAGATTACAAATGATATAGAAACTCATTTGGAACCTCTATATGTCAGGATGTATATTGTCCCTGGTTCAACAATTTTTAATAATGGTTCAATTCAATATAATCTAAGTATTATTATTTGTGATAAAATTGAAGAGGATTTATCAAATCAGGTTGATGTACTTTCAGATACATTAGAAATTTCAAAAGACATTTTTACCATACTGTTAAACTCATATGGGGATGACTTTGGTAACTTTTCCGAATATTATGATCCAACATTCGGCTCAATAGTCACTCCATTCCTTGAAAGATTTGATACAATACTCGGTGGTTGGACTCTAAACATATCAATTAACCAACCTTTCAGTTATAATACCTGTATAATCCCTTCTACCGAGTTATTTTTACCCGAGGATACATCTACATCCAATTACAAACAAATGGTCTTAGATCTCCTTGAAATAGGTATTAAACATAAACAATTAAACTCGGTTGGTATTGGTGATCTTCCACAATTAACGAATGATATTGTTACCAAAGTATCACCTTTATATCCAAAAATGTATATTATACCCTCGAATGTAACACTTAATGAGAATGAATTATATTATAATTTTAACATAATTGTTGCGGATAAATTAAAATTAGATTATACAAATCAAAGAGATGTAATGAATGACACTCTTGAAATTTGTAAAGATATCTTTGCAACATTGGAAGACAGTGAATATAATGCGTCCTTTGGCGTAACCTGTGAACCATTTTTAGAAGAGTATGATGATGTATTGGGGGGATGGAATATGAATATCCAATTAATAACAACGTATAATTATAATAGATGTTCTGTACCAATGGATAGATTTGATTATAAAAAATGGTATCAAATATCCGAATTATGGAATAAAATAACTAAATACTGGAAAAATGTATAGAATATGTCAAATTTAACTAATAAACAAGTCAATCAAACTTTCCCATCTTTAATTAAATTACAGGATGCTGAAAGTCATTTAACATCTACACCTCAACCATTAACCGATGGGATTGGAAATATATTACCAATAGAAGTTTCAACTACTGGAGTTACCATAGATGGATTATCTGTAACAGGAATAACTATCAATGATGTTGTATATACAGGAACGACAGATGGAACCAGTGGTACATCAGGAACCAGTGGAATATCAGGAACGAGTGGAACATCTGGTACTAATGGAACATCTGGTACTAATGGAACTTCTGGCACATCAGGAACTTCAGGTATTTCTGGCACATCAGGAACATCTGGTATTAATGGATCAAGTGGAACTTCAGGTATTTCTGGCACATCAGGAACATCTGGTATTAATGGAACAAGTGGAACAAGTGGTATTGATGGAACATCAGGAACTTCAGGTATTTCTGGCACATCAGGAACTTCAGGTATTAATGGATCAAGTGGAACTTCAGGTATTTCTGGCACATCAGGAACTAGTGGTCAAGATGGGACTTCTGGTTCAAGTGGTACTTCTGGTATTAGCGGTACATCTGGTACTTCAGGGATAGATGGAGTTAACGGAACTTCTGGTACTTCAGGGATAGATGGTATCAATGGAACTTCTGGAACAAGTGGTATTAGTGGAACATCAGGTTCAAGTGGAACATCTGGTTCGAGTGGTAGTTCAGGATCTACTGGTACAAGTGGAACATCAGGAAGTTCTGGTACGTCAGGAACAAGTGGTGCTGACGGGTCTTTAAACGCATTGTCATATACCGCTGTAGCTGATGCTGGCCAATATTCTGGATTTGTTAATGGTAATGATATATCAGTATCTTATGATTATACAAATAGACAAATAACATTAACGGGTGACTTATCATATTATTGGGAAGGAGTAAAACATACATTAACATCACCGTGGACATCAACGTCTCATACATCAACACAGGGTGTTTGGTATTTATATTCCACAGATGGAATTAATTTTGTTTGGTCACAAGATATTTGGTCATTTAAAGATGTAATGGTATGTTCTGTAAGATACGGATCATCCGCAACGGAAACGTTTGCAATAAGAGAAACACACGGATTAATGGACTGGTGGGCTCACCAAGAGTTACATCAAACTATAGGAGCTTATAGATCATCTGGCGGAAGTTTAACCGCTGGAACATATACCGAAAATACATACACCAATTCTGCAGTAACCCCTGGATTTGATGCAGCAATTATAAAGGATGAAGATTTACAAACATCGATTCCTACGTGGAGTGAAGGGACATATACAACCGTATATATATCAGGCACAACTATAATTTATAATACAGCGTCATCATATCCATTTATTGCCGCTGGAACAAATCAATTTATACAAGTTAATAATCCAACGACGGGAACTATGACCGCTGGAATATCAAACAGATATTATAACGTATACCAAATATTATTACCTGCGGCTAATGATGTAAATTCTCAACGATATAGAATGATAATGTTACAACCACAAACAACATTTACATCGTTGGCCTCGGCTAAAGCGGAGGACACAAATGGATTACTATTAGGAACTTTATCAGGATTATCTCCAGAATTTGTCATATATGCAAGAATAACGTATATCACATCAAACCAAACAAACTATGGTAAGTGTGCAATTGCTACTGGAGGAATTTCTTATGTAACGGGTACTAATAAATCACAAATATCAATTTCAGGAATATCACCAACAGATCACGCAAACTTATCAAATTTAACGTGGTCAACTTCAGCTCATATAGGCAATGTCAATACCCTTGCTGGGTTTGATGCAAGTGGAAACGCCACATACTATAGTATAGAAACAGGTTCTTCAGGAACTTCTGGTACATCAGGTATTAATGGTTCAAGTGGAACATCTGGCGTTAATGGAACTTCTGGCACATCAGGTATTGACGGAACGTCTGGCACAAGTGGAAGTAATGGAACAAGTGGAACATCTGGAATTGATGGTACTTCAGGAACTTCTGGTATTAATGGATCAAGTGGAACTTCAGGTATTAGTGGAACAAGTGGTACTTCTGGTAGTTCAGGAACATCTGGGGAAAGTGGAACAAGTGGTACTTCAGGAACATCAGGAAGTGACGGATCATCTGGAACTAGTGGAATTGATGGTACTTCTGGTAGTTCAGGAACGTCAGGTATTAGTGGAACTAGTGGAACATCAGGAGCATATACAGGAACAACATATGATACATTATATTATAGTGGAAATACATTATTTACTCCGGCATTAACTGTAAGTGGAACACCATTTAATGAAGTTGCAATCAATCCAATTACGGCAACAACATATACATTTGTAATATCAGATAGTGGAAAATTGGTTACATTTGGTTCTGCATCGGCAACAACTATCACAGTTCCGCCAAATTCAGGTGTAACATTTAATGTAGGAACAAAAATTGATTGTGTTCAGGTAGGTGCAGGTAAAGTAACTTTCCAAGGCGGTACTGGAGTAACAATTAATTCAAAGGGAACTAATAAAGCAATCGGTGCTCAATTTGTTGGAGTATCATTAATAAAAACGGCAACTAATACTTGGTTGTTAATAGGAGATTTAATAGCATAATATATGAGTAGTTTTGCATTGGGAATATTATCAGGAGCAGCAGTATCAGTTAGTACATACGATATTGAAGTATTAGTTGTTGCCGGAGGTGGTGGCGGAGGTAATTCATTATATACTGGTGTGGTGGTGGAGGCGGTGGTGCCGGTGGAGTAATTTACACTGGTTATACTATAACTCCTTCAAATAACTATACCGTTACTGTTGGTAGTGGTGGTAATGGTGCTGGTGGTTTAGATGTAAATGGAACAAATGGTAATGATTCAGTATTTGATACACTAACTGCTATTGGTGGTGGATTTGGTGGACAAATTAAAGATAATGGTAATGCTAATACAGGACCAGGTAATGGTGGTTCTGGTGGTGGTGGATGTTCTCAAAATGACGTAGGAGGAACCGGAACTAGTGGACAAGGATATAATGGTGGAACAGGTTATGAATCTGGTACATATTATTTTGGTGCCGGTGGTGGTGGTAAAGGGTCTGCCGGAGGAAACTCTTCAACATCAGGTTGTGGTGCTGCAGGAGCAGGAGTCAATTATTCAACATATTTTGGAACTAGTGTAGGTGAATCTGGATACTTCGGTGGTGGTGGAGGTGGAACAGGTTATAAATCTGGAGTATATTATAGAAGTGTTGGTGGTTCAGGTGGTGGAGGCGATGGTGCTTCAACTATTGCTGCCGGTGAAGCAGGAACTGCTAATACAGGTGGTGGTGGTGGTGCTGCACAAAATAATGGTTTATCAACATATGGTGGTGGAGCTGGTG
>Ga0209098_1002929_pt1 | contig 14634 bp, 11 predicted proteins | sample AD_JPNHW1_MetaG_FD_184429 | JGI IMG/M metagenome (GOLD analysis project Ga0209098, IMG submission 184429) | Active sludge microbial communities of municipal wastewater-treating anaerobic digesters from Japan - AD_JPNHW1_MetaG (SPAdes) (version 2) | ecosystem: Engineered > Bioreactor > Anaerobic... | reverse complement strand
ATGAAAATCGTCCTCGCTTACTCGGGCGGACTCGACACGTCCGTCATCGTCAAGTGGCTCAAGGAAACCTACGACGCCGAGATCGTGACCTTCGCGGCCGACATCGGCCAGGAGGAGGAGCTCAAGGGCCTCGACAAGAAGGCCAAGATGACCGGCGCCTCGAAGCACTACACCCTCGACCTCATCGAGGAGTTCGCGAGCGACTTCATCTTCCCGATGATCCGCGCCAACGCGATCTACGAGGGCCAGTACTACCTCGGCACCTCCATCGCCCGCCCCCTCATCGCCAAGGCCCAGGTCGCCATCGCCCATAAGGAAAAAGCCGACACCGTCGCCCACGGCGCCACCGGCAAGGGCAACGACCAGTGCCGTTTCGAGCTCTCCTACATGGCGCTCGACCCGAAGCTCGCCATCATCGCCCCCTGGAAGCTCGAGAACTTCCGCGAGAAGTTCCCCGGCCGCGCCGAGATGATCGCCTACTGCCAGGAGAACAAGATCCCCGTCGAGGCCTCCCTCAAGAAGCCGTATTCGATGGATCGCAACCTCCTCCACATCTCCTACGAGGCCGGCATCCTCGAGGATCCGTGGTTCGACCCGACCACCAAGGAGAACAAGGCGATGTTCAAGCTCTCCGTCTCCCCCGAGGACGCCCCCGACAAGGCCGAGTACGTCGAACTCGATTTCGTGAAGGGCGACTGCGTTGCCGTGAACGGCAAGAAGATGTCCCCCGGCCAGGTCCTCAAGACCCTCAACAAGCTCGGCGGCAAGCACGGCATCGGCCGCGTCGACCTCGTCGAGAACCGCTTCGTCGGCATGAAGAGCCGCGGCGTGTATGAGACTCCCGGTGGCACCATCCTCATGCAGGCCCACCGCCAGGTCGAGTCCCTCACGCTCGACCGCGAGGTCCTCCACACCCGCGACAGCCTCATCCCGAAGTACGCGGAGCTCATCTACAACGGCTTCTGGTTCGCCCCCGAGCGCGAGTGCCTCCAGGCCTACGTCGACGAGAGCCAGCGCTTCGTCACCGGCACCGTCCGCCTCAAGCTCTACAAGGGCAACATCATCACCTGCGGCCGCAAGTCCAAGTACTCGCTCTACGACCCGAAGATCGCGTCGATGGAAGGCGTGAAGAGCTGGTACAACCAGAGCGACGCCACCGGCTTCATCCGCCTCAACGGCCTGCGCCTGCGCGCCCGCACCCTCGCCCAGGGCGGCCCCAAGCTCTGAGCCCTCCGCCGTCGCAGGGCGCGACCCCGGTCGCGCCGCCCCGCTTCCAACAGGCCGGCGCCACCAGCGCCGGCCTGTTTTTGCAGCCAGCATCGGCGTCCACGCCAAGCGGGTCTTGATTTCAGATTGCGATGTGTCCAAAGTGTCGAACTTGCCCCTGAACCCCACCAAGCTTCTACCCGTCGCGCTGTTGTGCCTCGTCACCTTCGCCACCGCGAAAGACAACGATCTCCTCCGGGAGACCCCGGTGCCAGCCGACCAGCCGATCCCGGTCTCCGACTTCTTCCGCTCCCCGGAGTTCCGCTCCCCGCGCCTCAGCCCCGACGGGAAACACTACGCCGCCATCGTCACCGTCGACGGGGCGACCCAGGCGCTCCTCGTGGGAGCGATCGACACAGGCAAGTTCGGCAAGGTCGATCCCGCCGCCAGCAAGGACGTCTATTGGTTCGACTGGGCGACCGCCGATCGCCTGCTCTACAAGCTGAGCACCGACAAGCACTACGCCCGCGGCATCTACACCGCGAGAGTCCCCTCCGTCAGCGCCATCAGCACCTTCCCCATCGAGCGATACAGCTCCACCCTGATCCTCAGCTACCCGCGCGCCACCCCCACCAAGCCTTTGGTCTGGGTGATTCGGAATGCCTACGAGATGGAGGGCCCCGACCGGGGGGTCGTCCAGATCGATGCCGATCGCAGCCTTATCAAGGATCGCGATGAGCACCCCGGGATGCGGGGCGCAAACGCGTCAACCAACTCCGACCTCGGTCGGTACGGACTGGATGCCACAGTCCTGCGCACCTTCCCCCTCCCTCCCGCCAGTGCCGTCAACTACCTCTGCGACAACGAAGGCGCGCTAAACTACTGCATCACCGCGACGGCCGGCACCTACACCCTCCACCGGCTGGCAGGCGACACGTGGCAGAAGACTCCGGTCGACCTGGACCGCATCGACATCATCGACACAGGCGACACCCCGGAGGAGCTGATCGTCGCGGAGAGCGGCCAGAGCGACAAGCCGTTCGGCCTGCGGCGGATGAATGCGACCACCGGTGCCCTCGGTGAGACCGTCTTTAGCGACCCGGCCTATGATGGCCAGAGCGTCGATGTGATCCGCCAACCCAAGACCGACCGTATCGTCGGGTTCGGGGTGTCGCGGGCCCGTTGGCAGAATGTCTGGCTCGACCAGAGGTACGCGGACATCCAGGCCTTCGTGGCGCAACAGTTTCCGCAGGAATGCATCTCGGTCGTCGATACGGACGACGCCGAGCAGCGGTTCCTCATCGCCACGTGGTCGGATCGAAAACCGCGAACCTTCTACTTGGCCGACACCGTCAAGAAGACCTTTTCAAAGCTGGCCTCCGCCCGCCCTTGGATTGATCCGGCCCGGATGCTTCCCTCCAACGTCGTCCGCTACAAGACCCGCGACGGCCATGAGGTTGAAGGCTACCTGACCCTGCCCGCTGGCACGTCCAAGACCGCCCCCGCCCCGTTGGTGGTGCTGCCGCACGGAGGCCCGTGGGTTCGCGACGACTGGTCTTGGGACCCGGAGGTGCAGTTCCTCGCCAGCCGCGGTTATGCGGTCTTCCAGCCGAACTACCGCGGCTCGACCGGCTACACATGGCGGTTCCCCGCCTCCGACCTCTGGGCCTTTCGCAAAATGCACAACGACGTGACCGACGGGGTCGCAGCCATGAAGCGCACCGGGCTGATCGACCCGGATCGCATCGCCATCATGGGTGGTTCGTTCGGCGGATATCTCGCGATGTGCGGTGCGGCGTTCGAACCGGAAACCTACCGTTGCGCCATCACGATGGCCGGCGTCTTCGACTGGGCGCAAATGATCCGCGAAGTGAAGAACCTCGACGACAACTCCCTTCGGTCCCAACGCTTTCTGCGCAAGCTCGGCGATCCGGCCAGGAACCAGGAGTACTTCGAATCGATCTCCCCGATCAAACATCTCGATGCGGTGAAGGTTCCCGTCTTCGTGTGGCACGGCCGCATCGACAACGTTGTCGACGTGGAGCAGTCCAAACGCCTCGTCGCACAGTTGCGCGATCATGGGATACCCTGCACCGCGGTGTTCGAACGCAGCGAAGGCCACGGGGCCGCCGAAATCGAGAACCGCATCGAGCTCTATACCAAGATCGAACAGTTCCTCGCCACCAACCTCGCGCCGCGCACGCAGACTCTCGCAGGAGAGCCCGCTCCTCGGTCAAAGAACTAACAGTCGGTTCCGTTCTTACAGGGCCTTTCGGGCACCTCCGCCCGTGGGCCCTCTTTTTTCACCTCGCACCATGTCCTCCCCCCTCGCCCTCGTCACCGGAGCCAGCGGCTTCGTCGGCGGCAAGCTCGTCGAACGCCTCCTGGCCGACGGCCGCCGCGTGCGCGCCTACAGCCGCCGCCCGCTGCCCGAGCTCGAGGCCCGCGGCGCGGAAATCGCCCTCGGCGAACTCACCGATCCCGCCGCCCTGCGCACCGCCTGCACCGGCGTGGATTCGATCTTCCACGTCGCCGCGCGCGTCGGCGTCTGGGGGCCGGCCGAGGAGTTCCGCCGCGTGAATGTCGACGGCACCGCCTGCCTCCTCGCCACCGCCTACGAGACCGGCGTCGGCCGCTTCGTCTTCACCAGTTCGCCGAGCGTCGTCTACACCGGCGGCGACCTGCGCGGCATCGACGAATCCGCGCCGTTCTGCACCCGCGCGCCCTGCGCGTATCCGACGACCAAGGCCATAGCCGAGCGTCTCGTCCGCGCCGCCAACTCCCCCGCCCTGCGCACCGTCGCGCTCCGCCCGCACCTGGTCTGGGGCCCCGGCGACCGCAACCTCGTGCCGCGCGTCGTCGCCGCCGCCCGCAAGGGCCGGCTGCGCGTCGTCGGCCGCGGCGAGAACCGCGTCGACCTCACGCACATCGACAACGTCGTCGACGCCCATCTCCTCGCCGAGCGCGCCCTCGCGCGCGCCGATTCGCCCGCCGCCGGCCGCGCCTATTTCATCACCAACGGCGAGCCCGTCGCCCTCTGGCCCTGGACCAACGACCTTCTCCGCCAGCTCGGAATTCCCCCGCTGCGCCGCCGCATCTCCATGGGCGCCGCCACGGCCATCGGCTCCGCCTGCGAATCCATCTGGCGGATATTCCACCTGCGCGGCGAGCCGCCGATGACGGCCTTTGCCGCCCACGAGCTCGCCACCGACCACTGGTTCTCGATCGAAGCCGCCCGCCACGACCTCGACTACGCCCCGCGCACCTCGATGGCCGCCGGCCTCGAGTCCTACCTGCCGCTCCTGCGCACCGAGCTCGGTCTCTGATCCGCAAACCGGGTCGTTACCGTGGAGGGCTGCGCTCCGGTCGCCGCCATTCCGTGTGGAGCCGCTCGCGAGAGCAGCTCCGTTTTCGCCATGCTGCTATGTCCGGGCCCATGATTTCCACGCCCGCTTCGTTCCCTTCGTCGCCTTCTTTGGGTCAGCCCACTGCATCCCTTTCATAGCCCCGCTCCTCCCGCCGAAAGTCTCGCGCAGCGCGGCACAACCTGTTTCCGTCACGGTCTCTTTCCGCTCGCGATGAAACGTATCCTGCCGCTCCTCCTCGCCCTCGCCACCCTTCTCGCCCCCTCCGCCGGCCGCGCCGCCGATGCGGCCGCAGAGACGATGTCCGAGCGCGAGCTCAAGCGCATCGTCCAGCGCCAGCAGACGATCCTCGCCGCGGCCCAGGCCGCCGGCGAGAACCTCGACCGCAGCAACACCGAGCTCCAGCTCAGCGAAGTCGTACGCGACTACGAGTCGCTCCTGCGCAAGGATCCCAAGTGCGTCTCCGCCTACATCTCCTACGGGCTCCTCCTGAAGACCACGGGCAACGCCAAGCGCGCCTTCGCCATCTTCAAGCGCGCCGAGGCCCTCGATCCCGACGTCGCCGTCATCAAGAACATGCTCGGCAACCACTACACCGAGGAGGGCGACTACCGGGAGGCGCTCAAGTACTACGAGGGCGCCATCGCCCTCGCGCCGAAGGAGCCGCTCTACCACTACGTCCTCGGCATGCTCCTCTACGAGTACCGCGAGTTCTTCATCGACGACAAGGCTTTCACCCGCGAGGCCCTCCTCAAGCGCAGCGCCGAGGCCTTCGCCGAGGCCGCACGCCTCGCCCCCGACAACATCGCCTACGTCTACCGCTACGCCGAGAGTTTCTACGACCTGCCCACCCCGGACTGGGACGCCGCCCTCGCCACCTGGAAGAACCTCGCCCAGCGCGCCAAGCCCGGCGTCGAGATAGAGACGATCCAGCTCCACCAGGCCAACATCCTCGTGCAGATCGGCCGCGCCGACGAAGCCCGCGCCCTCCTCGACCAGATCACCGCCGCCCCGCTCCAGCCCAGCAAGCAGAAGCTGGTTGATCAGCTCGCAGGAAACACCAACAAAGCGCCCTGATGGACAGCTTCAATCCCGCCGTTCTCCGCGACGGCCTCCTCCTTTTCATCGTCCTGGTCAGCAGCCTGTGCCTGCGCGAATCCGCGCGCGCCTGGTTCGCCGACAAGCTCGGCGACCCCACCCCGCACAACGACGGGCGCCTCACGCTCAATCCCCTGCCGCACATCGACCTCGTCGGCACCATCCTCTTCCCGCTCTTCTGCATCTTCTACCTGAAGGGCGTGATCTTCATCGGTTGGGCCAGGCCCATTCCCGTCAACGCGAACAATTTCAAGCATCCGGCCCGTGGCGACGTCCTCGTGACCGCCGCCGGCCCGCTCGCCCACTTCGTGCTCACGCTTCTGGCGGCCATCGCCGGCGCCATCGCGGTACGCTACCTCTTCGTCGCCGAGGAGCTCGCCGGCCACGTCATCCAGATCAACGCCTGGCTTCTGGCCTTCAACCTCCTCCCCATCCCTCCGTTGGACGGCGGCCGCATCCTGCGGTACTTCGTGGGCATGTCCTGGGAGACCTTCGCCCAGATTTCCCGTTGGAGCATGTTCCTGCTCATCGCCGCATTCTACCTCGTCCCGGCCTTCCAGAAGCTGTTCGGCCTGCTCTGCGTCATCGCTGCGACACCGGCAAGCATCGTGTTCGGCCTCCTCGCCCCCAACTGAGCGCCCGCCTCGCTTGCGCCATCGCAGTCGGCCCGCACGTTGCCGGCCACTGCGATGAACACGATTCCCACCGAACAGCTCCTCTCCGCCCTCCGCTGGCGCTACGCCACGAAGAGCTTCGATCCCGCCCGCAGCCTCGCCGCCGCCACCTGGGCCGCCCTTGAGGACACGCTCGTCCTCGCCCCCTCCTCCTTCGGCCTCCAGCCCTGGCGCTTCCTCGACATCCGCGACCCCGCGCTTCGCGCGAAACTCCGCGCCCACTCCTGGGATCAGCCCCAGGTGACCGACGCGTCGCACTACGTCGTCTTCACCGCCCGCACGGAGATCACCGCCGGCGACATCGCGCACCTCATCGACCGCACCGCCGAAGTTCGCCGCCAACCCGTCGCCGCCCTCGATTCCTACCGGCAGCTCATGGAGGGCTCGCTCCTCACCGAGGAACGCAAAACCCACCTCCCCTGCTGGGCCGCCCGCCAGACCTACCTTGCCATGGGCCAACTCCTCACCGCCGCCGCCCTCCTCGGCGTCGACGCCTGCCCGATGGAAGGCTTCGACCCGACGCAGTACGACGAGATCCTGGATGTCCGCAAAGACGGGTACGCCTGCCTCGCCGCGGTCGCCCTCGGCTACCGCGCCCAAGGCGACAAGTACGCCGAGCTCCCGAAAGTCCGCTACCCCAAGGCCGAGGTCATCAAGACCGTATGAGCCGTGCCGATGGCGCCGAGGGGCCGCGTGGACCGCAACAAGGCAGAATGAACTCCTGCCTTGCTCCGCGCCCGGCATCGAGCGGCCTCGCCTAGACTCAGGAGACCACGCTGTACTTGTAGCCCATGTAGGTCGCGATGCCGTAGAAGAGCAGATCCATCGCATCGAACGTCTGCGCCATCAGCGAGGGGACGAGAGACACATCGATCGTGTTGAAGACTTGGAACAGACCGACGTCCAATTCCTTGCTCGCATACCCGACGATCGTCAGTGCGTTGCCCAGCAGGCAGCCCAGCAAGGCCAGCGCACCACCGAGGAAGCCGTAACCCTTGCTCCACCCCTTGCCGCCGAAGCGGACGGCAAACCCGACCAGGAAGCCGACGCCGACCGCCATCCAACCGATCTGATAGCCGGTGAGCACCGACACGGTAGCCCAGCAGACGGCACCGATGAGCGCCGCGAGCAGACCGAATACGAGTGCCTTGGGAAAACTGCCGCAATCGATCGGCGCATCGGCCGTGGAGGCCTCAGCCGAAGCTGCCGCCTGGTTCAAAGTCGTCGTTTCTTGAGGTTCTTCGCTCATTTGGGGTTTGGTTGATGTGGGGAAATCGACCGCGCGCAGCCATCGGAGGGAGCCACCCACAGGATTCAGGGAATGTCCAGCGACCGTATTGCCCGCCTCGTGGCAGGCAATCGCGAAGACGCCTGACCCTGCCATTATCGAACCTCGCGCGATAGACTGCCCGAGGCAGCGACGGTCCGCCGTAGTGCAGGGCGTCAGCTCAATGCTAGGCGAGGCGACCGCGCCGCGCCGGCACAATCGCCCCGTCCGGGATTCGCCGGCTGCGCAACCGCTTCCACCTAGACCTGGGAGCCCACCAGCTTCCCTAGAGCGGAGGCAACTTGAGTGAGCTCATCGGCAGCCGACTTGAGCGTCTCCGCGGCGGCGGCGACGTTCTGGCTCGAGGAGGCGTTGGACTGCGTGATCTGGTCGATCTTGTGGATGGCGCTGGCGATGACCTCCAGACCGCGGCGTTGCTCGTCGGAGGCACGGGCGATCTCGCTGGCCTGCGTATCGGTCTGCCCGATTTTCGCGACGATGGCGTCGAACTGCGTCGCCATGCGCTCGGAGTCGGAACGAATCCGGCCGAGCCCTTCGACGACACCATGCTGGTTCCGGCCCGAGGCATTGCTACCGCCGGCAAGCAGCGCGGTGGTCTCACGGGCGGCATCGGCGGCACGTTTGGCGAGATTGCGAACCTCTTCGGCAACGACAGCGAAACCGGCGCCGGCCTCGCCCGCGCGGGCGGCTTCGACGGCGGCATTGAGCGCGAGGATGTTGGTCTGGAAGGCGATCTCGTCGATGGTCTTGAGGATTCGGGAGATGGCGCTGCCGGAGGTCTCCACGTCGCCGACGGTGCCGGTGAGCGTGGTGAGGAGGTTGCGGCCCGTCTGGGCGCTTTGGGCGGCGGCGTGGGCCGTCTCGACCGTCGCGTGGGCCGTCTCGGCATTGCGGCCAGTGGTGGCGGTGAGCTCCTCGAGCGAGGAGCTGGTCTCCTCGAGGGAGGAAGCCTGCTCGCTGGCACCCGCGGAGAGTGCTTCGGAGGCGGTCGCGAGAGCGCGAGCTTCGGAGGCGAAGGAGGCGGCGCCTGCGGAAAGCTTGGCGGCCGTCGCCTCCAAGGGACGGGCGATGCTCAGGGCAAGGCGGCGGCTGAGCAGCACGAGCAGGATGATGCCGACCAGCGTGCACGCGGCGATGAGGTTGCGCTCGCGACTCTGTTGCTCGCGGATGGTGGTACAGGTGGCCGTGAAATCCTCTCGGAGCCATTGGACGAACTCCCCAAGGGTCTTGTCGATGAGATCGTAGTTCTTCGACCATTCGGCCTCCGCCGTGAGGGGGGGAGGGAGTCCTTTGGCGAGATTCAGGGCCGATTGCCGGATGATGGCGGCCGGCGCCTGCCAGGTCTTCTGTGCATTGAACGCGAGGATGCGCTCGCGGGCCGCGCCCTGGCTGAGGGCGACGATGTCGTTCCAGTTACTGTCGGCCACCTCGACACCGCGGACCATCGTGAGGAGGAGGTCGTTGTCGATGAGCTTGTGGTCGCGGTTCCAGACCTGGATATCCCAGAAGATCTTGCGCCCGGCCTCCATGCCCTGCTGACGCAGGGCGATCATCTTGGTGAGGACCTGGAGCTTGCGGGCGACGACGTCGTTGGTCGTCTGGTCGATGAGCAGGGCGAGCATGCCGCCAAGCTTCAGCCGGAGATTCTGGTAGTACTCGTAGATCTGGGCGGACTGGGCGTCGGTATGGCGCTGGTAGAGTAGGTCGCGGGTGGGGACGAGCCCCTTGCGGTCGGCGGCGATGTCGTCGAGAAGCTGACGAATTGCGGGGGGAAGCAGGGCCGGATCGATCCCGGTCAGCGTGCGGTCGTACTGAGCGAGGGCATCGTCGGTCGCGCGGCGGGCGTCTTCCTGCTTCTTGCGGGCAGCGGCGAGCGTGTCGGCCGGATCGCCGGCGTGTTCGGCGCGGAACATGTACCAGTTGTCGGCTTCCTGGTCGAAGCAGCGCTCCACGTCGCCCATTTTCCAGACAAGGTTGGCAAAGACATCGAGTCCGCGCATTTCCTCGGCGATGCGATGGCTGCGGACGATGAGAATTCCTGCAGGGATGATCGCGGCAGCAAGGGGCGCGATGGCAAGCAGGAGCAATTTGCGTTCAAGCTTCATGGGGCGGAGGCGCGGCTATGCAGCGCCAGTTTTGGGGCGGGTGGAGGGATTATGGACATCGGCCGCTCCAGCCCGGAGTTGAGCGGGATAGCGTGCCAAGCCGGAATGATCCCTTGGGACAAAGGACGGAGAGCCCGCCCGTCAGCGGCAAGAAAGGTATCCAACAACCAGGGCGCTTACGCCCTCGCAAGGGCGCCAGGCATTCCTCGCTCAGCCGCCCGACGCCCGACCGTCTGTTACGATCAGAATTTCGCGCGCGCCTGGACGCCGACGAAGTGGGCGCTGTCGAGGAGGCCGTTGCGGTAGTCGGTGTAGCTGTACTCGGCGACGAGATCGAGGTGCCGGCAGACGGCATAGCTGGGAGCGACGGTGTAGCGGTAGGCGCGCAACGGCAGCTGGTAGTAGAGCCATCCGCCGCCCATGTCGGCCGCGGTGCCGCTCAGGCGGCCGGTGAGCGCCCACTTGGGGGTGAAGGCGTGTTTGGCCATGACCGACCAGAAGTAGCTTTCGAAGCTGGATGAGCTGTCGGCGAGGTGGGTGCGGGCTTGGCAGAACTCTGCGGCGAAGACGGTTTTTCCCAACGTGTATTCGACCCAGAAGTCGGCGGTCAGGTACTTGATCCGTTCGGAGGGGCCATCGTCCTCGCCGAGGCGTTGGTGCTCGTAGGCGAGGCCGGCGAAGAAGGTGAGGTTCTTGATCCCCTTGTACGAGACGTAGGCCTCGCCGCCCAGGCCGTTGTCGAAATCGCCGTCGCCGCGGTAGTAGGCGGGGCCGTAGACGGAATCCAGCGCGGCGACGCCGAAGCTGTAGGTCTCGCGCTGTCGCTCGAGCTTGAGGCCGGAGTGGTAGTTCGGGGCGGGGGCGCCGAACATCGGGTCGATGTGGAACCCGTTCCTGGCCAGGTAGTCGGTGATATCGATTTTCTCGGCGAAGACTGTGGCGCCGCTCTCCATATCGTAGCCCCAGAAGTAGAAGTAGGGCTGGGCGGCGAGGAGGTTCTCGTTGGCGTAGGTCAACTGGTTGAGCCCCACCGCATCGAAGGACTCGTAGCCGAGCCAGCTCTGGAATTTGCCGGCGGTGAGGGAGAACCCGCCGCCCAGCTCGCAGGTGGCTAGGGCATCGAGGAGGACCGGGGAGTAGTCGTAGCCGCTGCCGCTCTCGGTGCCGTAGGAAAAGAGGCTGGCGGTGGCGGAGAACCGTCCGTAACGGCCGGTGGCCTGGAGCTTGTAGGCCTCGATCTCGGTCGCGGTGTCGGACTCGTGCTCGGAGGAGAGCCCGAAGACTTCCCGCGACTTGGGCGTGTTGTCGCCGAAAATCGCGGGCCAGTCGTAGCTGGTCCGGGTGCCGACGGTGGAGCCGACCACGTAGCCGCTGATGGAGAGCCCCTTGGTGAGCTCGACCTCGGCGAAGGCGGTGCCGGCGGCGAGGACCGCGAGGGCGACGGGAAGGGAAAGACGTGTGGTGAAAGGACGCATGATTGCTGGAGCGTTTGGCGGGAAGCCCGTCGGCGCCGGAGTTGGTGGGGACGGTGCCGGGCGGAAGAGTCGGAGCCGGTTAATTCGGCCGAAATCCGCCGCAGTTGAGGAGAAGTGGGGCCGGCGAGGTATCCGCTGTGCCCGTGTCCCGGTGCGATGGTGGCAACGCAACTCGCGCCGCGGCATGGCGATGGTGCTCGGGCTGCATCTCCTCTTCATCAGGAGGGCGGCTTCGGTGGGCGCGCTTGCCTGGGCGGGGCCCGATGGGGCGCGGGAGGACCGGACCACAGTGCGCGCGGAGCGCCGCATGGCTGAATGGTGGAAAGCACGTCACGGGTTCCGCGCCCCGCGTTACCGCGCCGCCCGGCGACGGCCTGTTTCGCCACTGGGCACGGGGCGGTTGTGCCGTTGGAATGGATTGCGATGCACCACAGCAAACAGGAACCCGATGCCCACACGCGCTTCATCCTCGGCGTCCATGCCGACAGCCCCGGCCTGACGGAGCGCAGCATCGGCGCCGCGCGCACGGCCGACGGCCGGTCCAGCTACCGGGCCTTCTGCGATTTCGTCGGGCCGCAGCCCGGGCAGACCGTGGTCGACCTCGCCTGCGGCAACGGCCCGCTGGGCGAGATCCTCGCGCAGCGGATCGGCGCGGGCGGCCGCCTGGTCGGAGTCGACCCGAGCGGCGCCGAGCTCGCGCTGGCCGCGGAACGGCTGCACGGTTTCCCCAATACGCGGTTGCTGCTGGCGGCGGCCGAGCGGCTCCCGCTCCCGGACGCCTCGGCCGACCTGGTCCTGTGCCACATGGCGTTCATGCTGTTCGCGCCGCTCGCGCCCGCGGTGGACGAGATCGCCCGCGTGCTGAAGCCCGGCGGCGCCTTCGCCGCGGTCATCCCGACGCTGCGGCGGCCCACCGAGCTTTTCCGCGCCTGCGCCGGCGCGCTGAAGGCCGCGCTGGAGGCGGAGCGCCACGATCCGGCCGCCCTGAGCGGCAACGCGGTGCCGATGGGAAATGTCGGCGACCTCGGCCGCATCTTCCCGGCCGGGCAATGGGCGAACGGGGACATCCGCACGCACGATCTCGACGTGTCGATCGCCGCCGCGCCCGAGGCGCTCGTCGGGCTGGCGACGCCCGCGTTCTACAACTACCGCCTGTTGTCGGACACGGCGCGGGCGCGTGTGGACGCGGAGTGGCTGGAGCTCTTCCGGGCGGACTGCGACGCCTCGGGGACGGCGCGCTTCCATTTCCCGCTGGCCGCGTTCCTGATCCGGAGGCGCTGAGCACCCCGCGTCGTGCGGTCGCGGGGCGGGTATCCGCTTCCCGCCGCAGCCCCGCCGGTGGCGCGCCGTCCGGCGGCCGGAAAATGCCGCCGGACACTTCGCGATGGGGCGCGGGCGTTGTGCCGTATAGGATTGGCGGATCATGGCCATACTCATACCGCGGAATGAACGCGTGTCCGGCGTCTGCTACGCGCAGACGTCGCAGGGCGTGGAGCTGCCCGTCGTCGACGTGACGCACCCGAGCTTCGCGCTCGATGCGAGCCCGGTGGCGATGGAGGCGTTGCGCGGCCGGGCCGCGGCGGAGGCTGCGCAGTGGCAGCGCCGGCCGCGCTGGGTGCGGCGGCTGCTGTATCCGCTGCTGGCGCGGCAGTCGGTGCTGCTGCAGGGGATGCGCGCGAGCCACGGGACGTTCCTGAGCGGGATGAACACGTACCTCTTCAAGCTCGGGCCGGCACATCTCGCCACCAGCTTCGCCAAGCGGATGGACCGGAAGATCGCCGCGAAGGTGTCGTCGATGGAGGTGCGCTTCCGGTTGCAGGCGATGGCCGGGCTGCTGGAGGAGTCGCTGGAGGCGGGGCTGCGCGGCGCGCCCGCGGGCCGCCCGGTGCGGCTGCTGAACATCGCCGGCGGCCCGGCGATGGACGACCTCAACGCGCTGATCCTCGCGCGCCGCCGGGCGCCGGAGCTGCTGGCGGGGCGCGCGGTGCGGATCGAGGTGCTCGACCTGCACGAGGAGGGCCCGGCGTTCGGCCGCAACGCGCTCGCGGCGCTGCGGGAGCCCGGCGCGCCGCTGGCGGGCGTCGACGCGGTGTTCGAACACCGGAACTACGACTGGAACCGGCCGGAGGCGTTGCGGGAGAGCTTCGCCGGGGCCGGCGGCGGCGAGGTTCTCCTCGGTTCGAGCGAGGGCGGACTTTTCCACTACGGCGACGACGCGACGATCCGCGTGAACCTGGAGGCGCTGCGGGAGTACTCGGGCCCGGGCTTCGGCTTCACGGGCTCCGTCGGGATCGACTCGCCGGAGAACCGCGCCGCGCTCGCGCTCACCGGCGCCGCGGTGCGGTACTTCACGCTGGAGGCGTTCGAGGCGCTGGTGCGCCGCTCGGGCTGGAGGATCGAGCGGCGGGCGCCGACGATGCGCTCGCTGTGCGTGCGGCTCGCGAAAGCCTGAGCCGCAGACGTGACTCCGATGGTCGACTACATGTCATGAAGACGGCGAAACAGCTCCTCCTCGGCTCGGCGGCCACGCTGGTGTTCCTGGCGATCCTGCTCCTCTGCGCGGGGCGGATGGACTACTGGCAGGCCTGGGCCTACGCGGCGATCGGCATGGGCATGAACGTCTGCACGCGCCTCGTGCTGCGCGGCTCGCCCGAGGTCGCGCGGGAACGGCTGGCGCCCGGCGCCGGCGCGAAGCGCTGGGACAAGGCGCTGCTGGGGCTCGGTTCGCTGCTCACCCTCGCCACTCTCGTCGTCGCCGGGCTCGACTCCGGACGCTGCCACTGGGAACCGCGGCTGCCGTGGCCGTGGGCCGCGGGCGGCGCGCTGCTCGCGGTGGCGGGCGCGGCGGGCTTCCTGGCGGCCATGAAGGAGAACCGGTTTTTCAGTGCGGTCGTCCGCGTGCAGACCGACCGGTGACACACGGTCTGCACCACCGGCCCCTACGGCATCGTCCGCCATCCCGGATACGCGGGCATGATCGTGGGCACGCTGGGGCTGCCCCTGCTGCTCACGTCCCTCTGGAGCGCGTTGCCCGCGCTGGTCTCCTGCGCCCTGCTGGTCGTGCGGACGGCGCTGGAGGACAACGCGCTGGCGCGCGAGCTGCCCGGCTATGCGGACTACCGGCGCACGACGCGTTGGCGGCTGGCGCCCGGCGTGTGGTGAGCCCGGGCCGCTGCGGGATTGTTTTCGCGGCGGCAGCGTGCAACGTGGGCGGAGAATGCCCGCCATGCACGAAGACACCATCGCCGCACTCGCGACCCCGCACGGGGAGTCGGCGATCGCGCTCGTGCGCGTTTCCGGCGGCGAAAGCCGGCGGTTGGCGGGGGAAATCTGCGGCGGCACTCCCCTGCCCCGCCTCGCCCGGCACGCGGACTACCGCGACCGCGCGGGCGCGCTGGTCGACGATGTGCTGGCGACGTTCTA
>Ga0209098_1002928_pt1 | contig 14637 bp, 15 predicted proteins | sample AD_JPNHW1_MetaG_FD_184429 | JGI IMG/M metagenome (GOLD analysis project Ga0209098, IMG submission 184429) | Active sludge microbial communities of municipal wastewater-treating anaerobic digesters from Japan - AD_JPNHW1_MetaG (SPAdes) (version 2) | ecosystem: Engineered > Bioreactor > Anaerobic... | reverse complement strand
AAAGTGCAGATGAGATATTCTTTATCAATTCCGGGACCATTTCCCGGGCAGGTTCTTTCAACGATGCCGTCAGTCTGCTCCTGCAGGGTAAAAGAGAAAGCTGAAGAAAACGTCAGTCTCGCTGCCACGACCGCCTTGTGATTTGCTTTGAAGATAAAAATATATTCAAAATGTCGCACTTGTAGTGCAGAAGTAAATAATCACTCCTTTCCTTTTTTAACCGTTGAAAATTACTCCTATCTTTGTCATTAAAAAAAAATATAAGACGATTATATGGTTTCTGTGGATGGATTGGCGGTAGAGTTTGGCGGTTCTACGCTTTTTTCGGATGTTTCTTTTGTGATAAACCCCAAGGACAGAATTGCTCTGATGGGTAAAAATGGTGCAGGTAAATCGACTCTGCTGAAAATTCTTGCCGGTGTTCGTGAACCTACCAGGGGTCAGGTTACCACTCCAAAGGATTTTACCATTGCTTATCTCCCGCAGCACATCAAAACCAACGACAGCAGGACTGTTTTCGAAGAAACAGCGCAGGCTTATGCCAGGCTTCACGAACTGGAAAACAGAATAGCATACATCAATGAGCAACTGACCAGTCGCACGGATTATGAATCGGATGAGTATATGCAGCTGATTGAGGAAGTTTCGGCACTGAGCGAGAAATTTTACAGCATCGAGGAAACCAATATCGATGAGCACATTGAGAAAACCCTGCTTGGTCTGGGTTTCGAAAGGGAAGATTTTGATCGGAATACGTCCGAATTCAGTGGAGGCTGGCGCATGAGAATTGAATTGGCAAAAATCCTGCTGCAAAATCCGGATGTGATCCTGCTCGATGAACCAACCAATCACCTGGATATCGATTCGGTGCAGTGGTTTGAGGATTTTCTGATTAATACGGCAAAAGCTGTGGTGCTTATTTCGCACGATCGTGCATTTGTGGATAATGTTACTACCCGGACCATTGAAGTGACGATGGGACGTATTTACGATTATAAAGCGACCTACTCCCATTACCTGGAACTCCGAAAGGAACGTCGCGAGCAACAACAAAAGCAGTACGACGAACAGCAGAAGATGATCGCCGAAACGCAGGAGTTTATTGAACGTTTCAAAGGGACGTATTCCAAAACCCTTCAGGTGCAGTCGCGGGTAAAAATGCTCGAAAAGCTGCAAATCATCGAAGTGGACGAACAGGATACCTCCGCGCTTCGATTGAAATTTCCGCCTTCGCCGCGGTCGGGAAATTATCCGGTGATAGCCGAAGGGGTTGGGAAAGCATACGGAGAAAAACGGGTATTTGCAAACGCTGATTTTACCATCGAACGTGGACAGAAAGTGGCTTTCGTGGGTCGCAACGGCGAAGGAAAATCGACCATGGTCAAATGCATCATGGGTGAAATAGAACATGAAGGAAAACTGACAATCGGACATAATGTGAAAATCGGTTACTTTGCCCAAAATCAGGCATCGCTGCTTGACGAAGAGTTGACTGTGTTTCAGACTATCGATGATATTGCCGTAGGTGACATCCGTACAAAAATTCGTGATTTACTGGGTGCGTTCATGTTTGGACGTGATGATGTGGACAAGAAAGTGAAGATCCTTTCGGGAGGTGAACGAACCCGGCTGGCTATGATACGCCTGCTGCTCGAACCGGTCAACCTGCTCATCCTCGACGAACCGACAAATCACCTGGATATGCGCACAAAAGATATTTTGAAACAGGCGCTGACTGACTTTGACGGTACGCTTATCGTGGTTTCGCACGACCGCGATTTTCTCGACGGACTGGTTACGAAAGTGTACGAATTCGGGCATCACCGGGTAACCGAGCATCTCGAAGATATCTACGGCTTCCTGGCAAAAAAGAAAATGGAAAGCTTGCGCGAAATTGAAAGCCGGACCAATCAGAAATAATTGTAATAAATCCCTTTCAGGAGGGTTGAGTTGATAAATAAATTCCCGTAAAAAATGTCGGGAGATTAAATTTTTAAAAAAATATACCTGTGAAAAAGACTGCTGTATTTTTATTCATCATTTTTATTTTACCTGTAATGGTAGTTGGTCAGGTTTCTTTTGGAAAACCTGAGAAAATAAATCAGAACTGGCGCTTTGTCCTTCAGGATGTTAAGGATGGTCAGGAAAAGAATATCAACGACACGCGCTGGCAGAAAATTGATTTGCCGCACGACTGGAGTGTGAAAGGACAGTTAAGCCCTACACTTGCCAGTTGCACAGGTTATCTGCCCGGCGGAATAGGCTGGTATCGTAAAAATTTAAATATTCCGAAAGATAAAGAGAACGAAAAGGTCTATCTTTATTTTGAAGGAGTTTATAACCGGAGCGAAGTCTTTGTTAATGGTCATTCTGTTGGCAAACGACCCAACGGATATATTTCATTCCTGTATGACGTCACGCCCTATGTTGTTTTTGGCGAAGATAATGTCATTGCTGTCAGGGTTGATCACAGCCGTTCGGCCGATTCCCGCTGGTACACCGGTTCCGGAATTTACCGGAATGTATGGGTGGTTTACTCCAATCCGGTGCATTTTGCACAGTGGGGAGTGTATGCCTATCCGACACGGAACAAAAATCAGCATTCGCTCAATGTTGAAGTGGAAGTGGAAAATACAAGTTCCCAAGCCCGCAACATTCAGATTGTGAATGAACTGCTGGATAAGAACCAGAAAGTGGTTGCCAGAAGCAGTAAGAAAATTCAGACACCGGCTAATCAGTCGGTAAAACTTACCGAAATTCTGAATGTGAAAAGTCCGGTGCTCTGGAGCCTCGAGAATCCCTGTTTATACGAACTGAAAACCACCTTGCTGCTGGACGGAAAGGAAATTGACACTTCTGTAACGAATACCGGTTTCAGATACTTTACGTTTGACCCCGATCATGGTTTTTCGCTGAACGATACCCGGATGAAATTGAAGGGTGTGTGTCTGCATCACGATGCCGGTGTACTGGGTTCGGCGGTTTACAGGGATGTGTGGAAACGCAGGCTGCTGAATTTGAAGGAAATTGGCGTAAACGCGATCCGTACAAGTCATAATCCTCAGTCACCAGATATTTACCAACTCTGTGATGAACTGGGATTACTTGTGATCAACGAAGCATTCGACGAATGGGAGTTCCCAAAGAGAAAATGGCTGGAAGGCTGGAACAAGGGAACCCCCGGTTTTCAGGGCTCGTTTGATTTCTTTGAAGAATGGGGCGAAAAAGACCTGGCAGATATGGTGAGAAGAGATCGCAATCATTTATCGGTTTTTGCCTGGAGTATTGGCAATGAGGTGGACTATCCCAACGATCCGTACTCACATCCCGCACTCAATGGCAGTAAGAGCGGATTTACACAACCTATTTATGGCGGATACAAAAAAAATGCTCCTGATGCCATGAGATTAGGAGTTATTGCAAAAAAACTCGTTGCCGCAGTAAAAAAATACGATAAATCCCGACCTGTTACTGCCGGACTTGCCGGTGTCGCCATGTCCAATGAAACTGAATATCCCGGAGCGCTGGATATCGCCGGGTACAACTATACGGAGAGTATGTACGATACCGATCATAAGAAATATCCCCGGAGAGTAATCTTTGGAAGTGAAAACAGACATGAATTGAGTGCCTGGAAATCGGTAAGAGATAAAGAATTTATTTTCGGGCAATTTCTCTGGACAGGCATTGATTACCTGGGCGAATCGGGCAGCTGGCCATCAAGAGGTTTTTATGCGGGATTACTCGATTTCGGAGGTTTTATCAAACCCCGCGGTTATTACCGTCAATCTTTGTGGATGGATAAACCGATGGCCTACCTGGGAACCTATCCGACACCCGTCAGAGGCAGTCGTTCGCAGATGAAAGACGTGTGGTCGCAGCTCGATGCTGAAAACGGCGGCAATTATGAGGAAAAAGTCCCATCGATGGATGCATGGCCCATATGGAATTATCAGAAAGGTCAGATGATCCGGGTGGTTTGTTATACCAATGCACCGAAAGCAAGACTGCTGCTGAATGAAAAAGAAGTTGGCAAGACACAGCTTTATGACGACAATACCGGCATTATTTTCTGGGATATTCCTTATGAAGCGGGAACGCTGACGGTGATTGGACTTGATAAAAATGATAACGAAATCAGCAGAAACCAGATTCAATCTTCGAAACAACCTTATGCGCTGAAAATAATCTCAGCTGACAGGAATATTGCTAAAGATCAGGTAGCACAAATCACGGTTCAGGTGGTGGATGAAAACGGCATACCCGTAATGTTGTCTGATAACGAAATTACTTGCCGGATTGCAGGCGAGGGTCAGCTGCTGGGACTGGAAGCCGGTGATAATGAAGATATGAGTGATTACACGGACAACAAACAGCGTGTCTATCACGGGAGAATTCTGGCATATATTAAACCCACAAATGACAAAGGCAGCATCAAAGTCAGATTTACATCACCTTGGCTCGAAACCGCAGAAACGGATATTCTGATAAAGTGAGCCGGTAAAAAAGTAAAATGGCAGCACTGAAACACTCCGGATTGTTTTGAAACGTATATGATTTTGCCTGTTTCAGAACATATATACACATCCGGGTTGTTTCCCGGTCATTTCTTGTTGTGTAAAATTTTGAAGAAAATGAAATCATTTCCGGATTGATTGTCTATCTTTGGCGAACAATTGATTCCTGAATTTCAGATGTTTTTCATTAATAATAACGAATAAGAAATGACAAAAGATTGTAAGAGAAACAACGGCCCATCGGGTGCCGTTTACGGTTTAGGATTTATCGGTGCAGCCATTTATTTCATTTCACACGCTGCTACTTTTTGGGCGGGTGTACTTGGATTTCTGAAAGCAATCGTATGGCCGGCGTTGCTGGTATATGAAGCCTTTAAAAGTTTCGCCATGTAAGCAATTTTCAGCAGCAACCTGTTCCTTAATTTTTTACTCTGAAAAGATTTTCAGGGTAGATTTTGATATGCAGCTCCTAAAGGATTTTAGCTAATTCTATTCGTGTAAATTCAGGGAATTACCAGCACTTATCACTCCAATTCACTTTATTGCAATATGTCACATCAAAACGCTTCAGTAAAATCAATACTTTTTGCCCTGTTGGCTAATCTGGGAATTGCCATTACAAAAACTGTTGCAGCGGTACTGACCGGTTCCGGTTCCATGCTGGCCGAATCTATCCATTCCTATGCCGACTGTGGTAACCAGGGATTGCTTTTTCTGGGATTGAAAAAATCGAAAAAAGCTCCTGAAGAGGAACATCCGCTCGGACATGGAAAGGAAATCTATTTCTGGTCGTTTATTGTTGCCCTGATGCTGTTCAGTATGGGCGGCTTATTTTCAATCTATGAAGGCATACACAAACTCGGTTCACACGAAGGACTGAAAAGCCCGGTAATAGCCGTTGTAGTGCTGGTTATCAGTATGATGCTCGAAGCTGCATCGCTGTATGGCTGTATTTCCCAGATCAATAAGATCAGGCACAATATGTCACTCTGGCAATGGCTGAAGAATACCCGTCAGAGTGAGCTGGTGGTGGTGTTGGGTGAGGATGTGGCAGCTTTGTTCGGGCTTAGCTTTGCTCTTATTGCCGTAATACTTGCCATGATTACGGGCAACCCTGTCTGGGATGCTGTGGGCAGTATCGGAATTGGTACCCTGTTGATATTTGTTTCTGTTTTTCTGGCTGTCAAGGTCAAAGGGCTGCTGGTGGGTCAGAGTGCCGATAAAGCTACCCGTGATGAAATTCAGAAGTATTTGCAGAGCAGACCCGAAGTGGAAGAAGTACTGAATGTAATCACCATGCAGATGGGTGAAAACATCATGGTCTCGATCAAAGCTCGAATGGTAAAAACCGACACTGCCGAAAGTCTGGTGCGAAATATCAACAGTTGTGAGGCGGGTCTGAAAGCCTCGAATAAAGCTATACAGTGGGTGTTTTTTGAACCCGATGTAGAAAAATAGCCGTTTATTTATTAACAATGAAAAAGAGCAGCCAACCGGACGCTCTTTTTTTGTGCGGCAGAATGGCAGAATATTAATATTCAGTTAACAGGTTACTGCATTCAGTTTCTGAGAAATATTATCTCCACCAGTAAAGGTCGGTGATCGGAAGCCAGCGGTTCGTCCATCACGCATGTACCGATGATTTGTGCCCGGAATTTCGGGTCTTTTTTAAATAAAAAATAATCAATACAGCGGTCTGGTTTATCTGCAGGAAAAGTGTATCGGGTAGTGTCGCTCAGTATTTGCCAGTTTTCTGTTAGCTTACCGATTTCAGCGGTTTGAGGTTCGGCGTTCAGATCACCCGCCAGGATGACAGGTTTTTTGCTGTTTGCTGGTAGTTTCCGGTTGATAATATCGATGGAAACCGCCCTGTCTTCGGGTGTTAATGAAAGATGTGTACAGCAAAAGAAATAATTTTTCATTTCAGCAATCAGGATACTGCGTTTTTCTTCACTTCCGGGCAGTGTAAATGCCCGTACTGATACGGGCTTTTCTTTTGTCAGTATTCCAATCCCGTATTTTCCTCCCTGATAACTGATGGAACCATGAAAAAATGGAAACATGTTGGTCCGCTTTGCCAGTTCGTCAAGTACCGAGCAGTGATTTGATCTCAGCGTATTACTGTCAAGTTCCTGAAGAGCGACACACGCTGCCCCCGCCTTGTTTATCGCATCTGCTAACCGCTGATAGTTGGTGATATTGTCCATGCCTTTGCAGTTACGGACGTTGTAGCTGAGAAATTTAATGGTTTGATTTGTTTTCGCTGTCTTAGAAATCCCGGAACAGGAAATGAGTAAGAACAGAAAAACCAGATTCGGAATAAGGAGGATAAACCGGGATGTTTTCATTTTTGGTAGTATGTTTTTCAGTATCAAAGGTACGTTTTTTTACCAGCGAATAATAATAATGATAATAAAAACTTCAGAAATAAATTTCCGGCATATAGACGGGAAAACAGAATTTTATTGCTAATTTTGTATGAACTTGAAAAAAGACATTATGAAAGCAATGATATTCGCAGCCGGACTTGGCACACGTCTCCGACCATTCACTGACAATATGCCCAAAGCTTTGGTTCCCGTAAACGGAAGACCTTTGCTTGAACATATTATTCTGAAATTGAAAGATGCAGGATTTCAAGAAATAATTGTGAATGTGCACCATTTCCCCGACATGATTATAGGCTTTCTGAAAACCAATGACAATTTTGGCATGCGGATTGAAATTTCGGATGAGCGCGAAATGCTCCTGGATACAGGTGGCGCGATAAAAAAAGCGGCACATTTTTTCGATGATGGCAAACCGTTTCTGGTTCACAACGTGGATATTCTCTCCAATCTCGATCTGAAAGAGGTGTGTTGCCAACAAGTAGCAGACCCTGGGAGGCTGGCAACCCTGGTGGTAAGCCAGCGCGATACCTATCGCTATCTGCTTTTTGATAAACAGAATTACCTCTGCGGCTGGATTAATGAAAAAACCGGAGAAACAAAACCTGGTACTTTTCCGGATCTGAAAATCTATAACAAACTGGCTTATGCCGGTATACAGGTCATATCGCCAGCTGTTTTTCAACTTATGGCGCAACAGGAAGATAAATTTCCCATTATGGATTTTTATCTTCAGCATTGCCGGACCGAAAAAATATCTGCATTTATTCCCGACGACCTAAAGATGATGGACATGGGCAAAACCGATTTGCTTACGGAAGGTGATCTGTTCGCAAAACAATATATGCTCTGAAGTTAATCCTGCCGGAAATTTAAAAACAGCACTTGTTTGTACATTTAAAAGATTCTGACTACCTTTGTACCGCTTTTTTGCAAAAGAAAGTGTGATGGGAAATTAAGCAACTAATCACTTAAAAACTAAATGCTTAAATTTTGAGTAACACAATTATTATTTACAAAAATGAAAACATTTGATTTGTCAGGCGAAGTTCGCTCTGAATTAGGAAAAAAAGCTACAAAAGCAGTTCGTGCTGCCGAAACTATCCCTTGTGTTCTGTACGGTGGAAAAGAAAACGTTCATTTCGTTGTAACCGAGAGTGCAGTACGTAAACTGGTTTATTCTCCCGACGTATTTGTTGTAAATCTGACCGTTGGCAGCACAGCTACCAAGGCAATCATGAAAGAAATCCAGTTTCATCCGGTTTCTGATAAAATCCTTCACATCGATTTTGTTGAAATCAACGAAGCAAAACCGGTGGTCGTAGAAGTTCCTGTTCTGCTCAAAGGTTTAGCCGAAGGTGTGAAAGCCGGTGGTAAATTAAGCCTCGAAATCCGTAAACTGAAAGTTAAAGGTCTTTATACCAATGTTCCTGAGAAAATTGAAGTGGACGTGACCAGTGTTGGTTTGGGTAAAACCGTTCAGGTTGGTAAACTACATGTTGAAAATCTGGAAATCCTGAATAACAAAAATGCTGTTGTTGCACAGGTTAAACTGACACGTGCTGCTCGTGGAGCTGCCGAAGCCGCTGCAAATGCGTCAAAATAATATTTTTTTCGAATGAAATACTTAATTGTCGGACTGGGTAATATAGGTCCCGAATATCAGGATACCCGCCACAACATAGGATTCACAATATTGGACGCTTTTGCTAAGGCGTCCAATGTTTTTTTTGCAGACAACCGTTACGGTGCAACCACCGAGGTGAAGCTGAAAGGAAGAACGCTGGTTTTGCTCAAGCCATCCACTTTCATGAACCTGAGTGGTAATGCGCTGCGTTACTGGATGCAAAAAGAAAATATCCCTGCAGAGCGTGTGCTGGTGCTCGTCGATGACCTTGCCCTCGCGTTTGGGACACTTCGTTTGAAGCCGAAAGGCTCGGATGCCGGACACAACGGACTGAAAAATATTCAGGAAGTGCTCGGACACAGCAATTATGCCCGCCTGCGTTTTGGTATCGGCAACGGATATCCGCGCGGGGGTCAGGTTGATTATGTGCTTGGAAGGTGGACAGACGAACAACAGGCTGCACTGCCCCAGCGGGTAGAAACGGCCATGGATATGATCCGGAGCTTTTGTCTGTCGGGAGTTGAACTGACTATGACACAGTATAATAATAAATGACAAAAATGATGAATTATGAATTATGAATTTCGCAAACCTGAAATTCATAATTTATAACTAATAATTAAAAAACCGTGGAAGTCCGAATAGATAAGTGGCTCTGGGCTGTCAGGTTATATAAAACCCGCAGTCTTGCAACTGAAGCCTGTAAGAAAGGAAAGGTGCTGGTGCAAAATACAGCCGTAAAACCGTCGCGTATGGTAAAACCAGGTGAAGTCATTCAGATCAGGGAAAATCCGGTGATTTATTCTTTTAAGGTGATTGCACTTGCTCAAAACCGGATGAATGCCAAACTGGTTCCCGATTTTATGGAAAATGTCACCACTCCGGATCAGCTTCAACTCATCGAACTTGCCCGGCTTGCAGCTCAATCGGGCAGGGCACGGGGCACAGGCCGCCCGACTAAAAAGGAAAGAAGAGATTTGGATGATTTTGTCGAACCTTTTTTTCTTGACGACAGTGATGATGAAGATTAATCTTTTTCAGAATACATTATGAAACCGGTATTGATAAAAAAACTTATTTTTACCGGTACCCTGCTGGCTGGTGTTTTATCCTGCATTCATCCGATCTATCCGGAAGAACAATTACTCCAGCACCTGGGAACTCTGGTGCTTCTTGTACCGGTTTGCATCGATTTGAAAAAGAACAGACTAAGTCTTTTTGCTTTTGCATGCGTTTCATTATTCATCATTTTTCATATCATCGGAGCACGGTACATTTATTCCTTTGTTCCTTATTCAGAATGGATAAAATCGGTTTTTCAGGTGGACATCAATACGTTGTTTCCTGCCGCCCGGAATAACTACGACAGGTTTGTTCATTTTATTTTCGGAGTTCTGTTTTTACCTTTCTTTGTAGAGATTATCAGAATCAAGAGTGTCCGGAATAAAATTTTAAGTGTGCTGATTGCATGGGCTTTTATACAGGCACTGAGCATGCTTTACGAAGTGTTTGAATGGATGTTAACGTTGGTTATGTCCAATGAAGCTGCAAATAATTACAACGGTCAGCAGGGAGATATGTGGGATGCTCAGAAGGATATGGCGATTGCCATGCTTGGTTCAACCCTGATGGCCTTCTGTTATTTATTCAGGAAAGCAAAATAAATCTGTTTAATTGTATGTTTATAGCCCGAAAACTCAAAAAAGAGAATATCTGCGAATATCTGCTCTATATGTGGCAGATTGAAGATTTAATCCGCGCCTACAATCTTGATATCGATAAGATAAATGAACAGATTGTGAAACCTTATCCCGTTGACGATACCCAAAAAAAGGAACTGTATGACTGGTATGAAAGCCTTATTGATATGATGCGCATGGAGAATGTTCAGAAAAGTGGGCATATTCAGCTGAATAAAAATCAAATCATCCAGCTTAACGACTTTCATCAGTTATTGCTCAAATCGGGCGTTGATGCCGGTTATGCCGCAAAATTCTATCACATCCTTCCCATCCTGAACGGCATCCGCACTCAACAGCCAGACAAGGATATCAGCGATATGGAACTTTGCTTTAATTTTCTGTACGGGATAATCGTGTTGCGGATGAAAAAAGCGGATATTTCACCTGAAACCCTGCGGGCTCAGACTGAAATCAGTAAATTTATGATTTTACTTAATAAAAACTACATCAGCTACATTCAGGGAAAATTAAAACTCGAAGCAGATGAGATGTAGCTTAATAATTCAAGAAAAATTCTGATAAGAAACAGAAAAAACGTACCTTTGTGTAAACTCAAAAAATAAAAGACTATGAAAGGCATTATCCTCGCCGGTGGTTCGGGTACCCGTTTATATCCTGTCACCAAAAGCATTTCCAAGCAAATCATCCCCGTTTACGACAAACCGATGATCTACTATCCGTTATCGACCCTGATGTTGGCCGGTATCCGGGAAATTCTGATAATCTCCACTCCTCAGGATATTGTACTTTATGAAAACCTGCTTGGAAACGGTGAAGACATTGGCCTCAAACTGGAATATGCCATTCAGCCCTCACCGGACGGACTTGCGCAGGCTTTTATCATCGGTGAGAAATTTATTGGTAATGACCCTGTTTGTATGACTCTGGGTGACAATATCTTCTACGGGTTTGATTTTTCACGCACGTTGCGCGAAGCTGCCGAAACAAAAGACGGTGCCGTGGTTTTCGGATATTATGTTAATGATCCGGAACGATACGGTGTTGCAGAGTTTGACCAAAACGGCCAGGTTATCAGTCTGGAAGAAAAACCGAAAGAACCCAAATCGAATTATGCCGTTACAGGTTTGTATTTTTACGGAAATGATGTGGTTGAAAAAGCCAAAGGTCTGAAACCCTCGAAACGTGGTGAACTTGAAATTACCGACCTGAACAGACTGTATCTGGAAGAAAATCGTCTGAGCCTTAAATTGATGGGGCGGGGGATGGCCTGGTTGGACACCGGAACCCATGATAGTCTGCTCGAAGCATCCAATTTCATAGCCACTATCGAAAATCGTCAGGGACTGCAGGTGGCCTGCCTGGAAGAAATTGCTTACCGTAACGGATACATCACACGCGATCAGCTCCTCAAACTTGCCGAGCCGCTGAAAAAGAATAACTACGGGCAATATATGATCAAAATTGCCAACGAACTATAACTGAATTACTGAAAAAAATAGCAGCTTCACGATAAATGGAAATTATTAAAACACCGATTGACGACTTAATCATCATCAAACCGCGGATTTTTGAAGATGCCCGCGGATATTTCTGCGAAAGCTACAGCGAAAAATGCTTTAGGGAAGCAGGTATTGATATTCATTTCTGTCAGGATAACCAGTCGAAATCTGCCTATGGCGTGGTACGCGGACTTCACTATCAACTTAGTCCGGTCAGCCAGTCGAAACTTGTCACGGTTATTGTCGGCTCTGTATGGGATGTGGCAGTGGATTTAAGAAAAAAATCCCCAACATTCGGTCAGTGGTACGGGGTGGAACTTACTGCTGAAAATCATCTGCAGTTTCTTGTCCCACAGGGATTTGCACATGGTTTCTCCGTATTGAGTGAAACAGCGGTTTTTTCCTACAAATGCGATAATTTTTACTCTCCCACGCAGGAAAGGGGCATTGCTTTTGATGATCCGCAACTGAATATCGACTGGAAAATTCCGCATGAAAATGCATTGATATCCGAGAAAGACAAAAAACACCCTTCGTTTGCTCAGGCAGAAATGAATTTTTAAGAGATGAAACAAGTACTTATCACAGGATCTAACGGACAGTTAGGCAGTGAAATCAGAGTTGCATCGCCATTATTCCCGCAGTTCAGATTCTTTTTTACCGACGTGCAGGAACTCGACATTTGCGACAAAGATGCAGTCAGTGCATTTGTGACCGAAAACAAGATTGAGGCAATAGTGAATTGTGCCGCTTATACTGCGGTTGATAAAGCTGAAGACGATTCCGAAACCTGCTACAAAATTAACCGCGACGCAGTGGAAATCCTGGCAGAGGTAGCCCGGGAATTTAAATTGCAAATTATTCATGTTTCCACCGATTATGTTTTCGACGGGAAAAGTTATCTGCCCTACAGCGAAGAAATGGCTGTAAGTCCCTCCACTGTTTACGGAAAATCCAAGCTGGATGGTGAAACGGTTTTAACAGAAATATGTCCCGATGCAGTAATCGTGCGTACATCCTGGCTTTACTCTTCTTTTGGCAACAATTTTGTGAAAACCATGCTCCGGCTGGGCCGGGAAAAGGAAAATCTGACTGTAATTTTTGATCAGATTGGTACGCCAACCTATGCAGCCGATCTGGCAGAAGCTATACTCAGCATACTGGCTTCCGGCAATCCGCAACCGGGAATATATCATTACTCCAACGAGGGCGTTTGCAGTTGGTATGACTTTACACGAAGTATTCACCGATTTGCCGGTATTACCTGCAACCTGACCCCTATTGAGTCGAAAGAGTATCCGGTGCGAACACCACGTCCGCACTTCAGCGTGCTGAATAAGGCAAAAATTAAACAGACCTTTGGAATTGCCATTCCTCACTGGGAAGACAGTCTGGAAAAATGTATCCGCTTGTTGATAAGCTAATTCTTTGAATGTGTTTTTCTGTTTCAGTAATGATGATAAATTTTGTAGAAGCAATAATTCATGCAAACTACAGGAATAAACCGGAAACGATAAAATACTGGCTGAAATAACCAGTATAACTCAAAAAAAATGATTTGATCAGTAAGTCAAATCATTTTTTTTATACCTATGTATGTTACTCGGCTTTTACCAGTTCCATCTTCACTTTCCCGACTTTCATTTTAGCTTCAATCAGCAGTGGTAATCGGTTGTTGTCGGTTGTAAGCCACATCGTAGCCGGATAATCCTGATTGAAAACCTTCCCTTTTCCTACCTGGGGCTTGAACGAATAGCATTCCACCAGTCCCATTTTTCCATTTTTAACTTTTTCTATGCCGTTGTATATGATTTTCGAATTGATAACCTTGTCGGATGTGAAGAATGGAATTATAAATGTGTCTCCCTTTTTGAACTTCGACATATCGAGTGTTCTGACATAATATAACATGGATACAAAATCGTGGGTGTTATCCGGTATTTTCACTTTTTTGTTTCTATAGGTAGCCATGTTTCTTTTCTGGTCGAAGTAAACAGTATCGTTGTTGCTGTATTTGTTTTCATGCACATACTGTGCATACATGACAGGTGCTTTGTTATCAGTATCAATAAATGTTTCGTATTTGTTTTCAACCTTGTAAAACCATTCGATAACTCCTGCTGTACCTCCCTGCAGTATAGCGTGATACGTTTCGTGTCCGTTGATCTTGCTTAATCTGGGATACACGTACATCACTCCGTCGCCCCCTTTCACATCGCCTGTCAATCCGGAACTGAAAGCAATCTTAAAGGTGAGTTTCTCCCCTCTTTTTATCTGCCACTCAAGTTTCTGGGCATTTACAGTTGCAGATAATGAGGCAGTTACGGCTAATATTATTATTTTTGCAATCAAATGTTTCTTCATATTGTTCTTATTTTTTTTACAGGTAGTATCTCAAAATCTATTCCAAAAGTAATAAATTAACGTAAACAATCGGTTTTTAGTGCAATTAAAATTTTGGAAGTTGGTGATATGAGTTTATTTAATACGTAAATGCAAATTGTGCAAAAATCAGAATAACAGTATTTTGAGTGTGATTTGCCCGTTAATTTTCAGTCTTCAGTTTGTGTATATTATGTTTTTGCATAGCTTTGTTGTTATTTATTTATGCTGTAAAAAAGTATGGCACAATTTTAGTTAAACTAATTGGATAGGGAGGCTTTCGAATAATCAATTAAAATCACAAAAAAATGAAACGAATCTCGGTTATCATTATTTTTTCGGCAATCATCATATCAGTCATCAGTTCGGTATTATTTGCTCAAAAATCAAAATCATCGACCATGGAAACACGCTGGAAAAAAGTGGAAGAATTTGCAGCAAAGCAAATGCCTGAGTCTGCGCTGACTGAGTTGGAAGCAATTCTGGCACAGGCAAACAAGGAAAAGAACTCAACGCAAATAA
>Ga0209098_1002927_pt1 | contig 14638 bp, 10 predicted proteins | sample AD_JPNHW1_MetaG_FD_184429 | JGI IMG/M metagenome (GOLD analysis project Ga0209098, IMG submission 184429) | Active sludge microbial communities of municipal wastewater-treating anaerobic digesters from Japan - AD_JPNHW1_MetaG (SPAdes) (version 2) | ecosystem: Engineered > Bioreactor > Anaerobic... | reverse complement strand
TTCCGTAAAGAACTTTGCAGCCTTCATAAACCCTTGGTCGTTACACCAATTAGCTGCGGATTGGTAAAATTGGCTGACGTTATATTCAGTCTGAATCCTTGGGATCAGTAAATCAACGACTTCTTTGCTTAATTTCTGTGTTTTCATGTTGTAAATATTATATTGGACATGGCCCTTTAATTTCAATCTTTCCCTTCTCCTGCAACTGGCGAATTATTTCAGACATATTATCGTCTATTGTTTTTAACTTTTCGTCAGTTTTAAGAATTTCTTCTTTCTGTTTTTCAAACTTTTCCTTCTTGACTTTGCTTTTGGCTTCGTTTGCCTTCTCTTTTAGGTTGGTAACTTTGGATATGTTTTGCTTGACTTCTTCAGTAGTTTTTGCTTCTTTTCCTTTGACAATATTCTCTACATCAACATTATTAACAAACCTGCCAATATTATTCAAAGTGCCTTCGGAATTGTTTTTTAATAAAATTATATATTCATCATTAAACCATTTTTCAATAGTTTTATCAGATACAGACTCACTTAACTTTGGGATTTGATTAAGAAATTCTCTTACCCTTTCTTTATATTTTTCAAATCCATCACCCACATAGGTTGGTATTCTTTTTATCTGCCCACCAACTTCTATTTTTGATTTATATTCATTGATTGAGATACCCAAATCATTAAGTGCCAAATCTAAAACCTGTGTTTGTGGTGGTTTGGATTTTTCAATCTTATCAACTTTCAGTTTTAAGTCTAAGGCATCTTGTGGTTTCCCATTTCCAACATATTCAGTCCCCTTTATGGTGTGCCTATTAGAAGGAGCGTTTTCATCAATAAGTCTATCTTCATGGCGTGTATATTCTTTCCCCTCCTTTAATTCATCACTTTTAAAAACATGATTTTTAACAATAATAAATTCTTTATCTGATTTTGTAATTTTATTATTATCTGATTTTATTTCATAATTTATTTCTTTTCCCTTTACAGTTTCACTTTTTGGCAAACCTTTTTCTTCTTTCTTTATCTCCTGTTCACCTACTTTTTTAGCTTCCTCAATAAATAATTGAGGAAATTGTTTTTTAACTTCAAGAGGTATTTTCTTCCCTTCTGCTATGGCTTGCTTGACCGATTCTTTGGTATATAGTTCTTGCTTAACAGTTTCAACTTTTGGTAAACTTTCTTTTTCTGTTAATAACTTTGTTGGCTGAACTTCAGATATTTCAGCCTTTTTCTCTGCTAACTTTTTGGCCTTTTCTTCCTTAACAGTTTCTTCTTCTTGCACCCTTAACTCTTTCCGCTTCTTCCCAATCTTCTTGCTTAACTCCACATCTTCGACAGGATATTTAAGGGTGCTCAATTCCTCCTGTGTGTCAGCCTGTTCTACAATCCTTTCAATATTTCTCTTTGATGTAGGTCTGCTTTCTACTGTATAATCCTTTTCAATATCCCCTTTTACCGTCGCTGTTTCTTCATTTATTTTGTAGGCTTCAACGGTATCATCAATTTTATCCAAGAAGTATTTCTTCTGTTGGTCATTAAGTCTTTTGTCATTGGTTATAGTTTCCCTGAATTTCTTTGGATTTTTGGCAACCATATCGGCAATAGGTCTAAGCAGAATGATATTATCTACTGCTGCCTTCGCAAGTAGATTCTGATTCCTTTCAACAGGATTAGTTGACGCAATGGCATTTTGCCAATACTTATTTGATTCCTTGCGTAATTCCCTTTGTGTTTTAGATGATTGCAACCCGGTCTGAATCATATCCTTATTGGAAGTCCAATATGAAAGATAGGCTTTACGTGTTAATGAACTGTTAATACCGTTCAAATTCAGAAGTTCATTCCCTATTTTCTGACCATGAAATGCAAGACCCACACCAAAATTAGTCCAAAAACTTTTCTTCGCCTTTTCCCAATCAATATTGCCATTGTTCCAAACTTCGGGATCAGCAATTACAGAATGACCTCCGAATAATGTACCATTTGCAATACCGGATATAGTAGTAGATGCAAGCTGACCTGCTCCAAACGATTTAGCAAGCATCCCTGCTTCATTTCCTAAGATACCAAGAGCATGATATGTTAATCCCTCTGTAAACCCTTTCGCAGTTCCTATAAGCAAATCACTTGGCTTCTGTGTCTGATTATATGTTTGTAACCCAGTCTTAGCCCCAAGCCACGCAGGGAACTTAGGAACGGTAGTTACCATCCCTTTTGTAAGTTTTTCCATTTGGGTTAGCTTCATCTCCGGCATCAGGAAAGTCATCATTATATCCGGGGCAAAAGAAGCAATACTTCCCGCCACATCACCAACAACAGTAGAAGGAGTTTCATATCCGCTTTCTTTCCCAACTGATTTTAATGCTTTCGACAAATCTTTAAATAATGGATTCTTCCATTGAAATCCTGTGGCTTGTGCCAATAGAGACGCTGCCTGATCTACGGCATCTACAACAGTAGATAAGCCTTCATTGAATGATGCCAATGTCCCAAACAAGTAACTTTCAACTCCATTCTTATCTGCTTGAACGGGCATCAACGATTTGTTAAAATCAACTGCTTGTTTTAATAACGCAGGAGGTAGATTTAACCTTTGGGCATTGGCAACTATGGCTTCATCATCCTTTACGTTATTATCAAATGCCGTTTGTGCTTCAAGACCCTTTACGTTAATAACCGTTTTATCCCCTTCCGGTGTTTGGACTTCCTGAATAAACGGTTTTATGTTATCTTGTTTTGCTTCATACAATTCAGGAGTGAACGGTTTTACACCATCCACCAATCCAACTTCTGCTGCCTTATTCTCTTCAAATTTATTTTCAAGTTTCTGGTCAAAGTCGGGTTTTGGTTTTGGAACATATTCTTTGATTACTGTGTTCGCTGCTTTCGTTGCCCTATCTTTCCATGCCATCAAATACTTCTTTGACTTTGGTCTATTGACAACAATATCATCATATTTCTGTTTGCGAAGTTCAAGATATTTAACGGGGTCTCCACCGGATTGATCTAACAACTGTTTGGCAGTATCAACCCCCATATTTACAGCAGTATCAAAAACCTGCATCCGAATATTGGCAGGTAATTTGTCTCCCTTTATTTTGTCCCAATAACGTTCCTTATATATTTGTTTTGCCTTTTCAGTAGTTAAATTTTTAACATCAACATCAGGATTGTAAACGCTGCTTATCCCAAAGTTTGTTTCTCCACCCGGATCATCAGGGTCATTGGCATAACCACCTTCTGATTTAAAAATATGTTGAACGGCTCTATCAAAAACCCCTGAAGGTTTATTGGCTACCGAGAATATCTTAGGCAGTTGCAATCCATTCGATGATGGTGTCGCTTCCCCTGCTTGTGTTTTAACAGGTGCTTTAACAACTTCAAATATTTTAGGTAATTTTGAATCCATTACTTTTTCTTTTTTGCAAAAGCGTCCGGGGTAATGCCATTAAATTCAAGGGCGTTTTCAATTACAGCCTGATCTTCCCCTGTTTCTTTTACATACGCATCAACAAGTGTATCATAATCAGTATATTGATTTATAATTGAATCCCTTAATGTTGAATCCATTTTAAAGTATTGGACTTCGGGTTCTACGGGTATTTCTTCTGATGATTCTGTTTCTTCTTGTTGTTTGTTCTTACTGTCATATTCTTTAAGAACATCATACATCAACTTTTTCCTATCATCAGGAATATCTAAGTCGTATGGTTTATCCCCAAATATGATTTTCTCTTTACCCTTTTTTCTACCAAACCAACCTGTTTCGGTTTTATCATAACTGATATTGGCTTCTGGCAGAATTTCCTTAACAGATGTCATAACACTTTCAGGAGCAGGAACACTATTGGCATCCGAAAGCAATGATTTGAAGTCTCGTATCGGAGTTATTTCAGCCTTTTTTATTGGGCTACTTAGGTTGTAATCTTCCTTTATAAAAGAAGATAATCCAAAGTTTGTCAACCCTTGTGTTACGCTATCCGGGGCAACATCCCATACACTATGCTTAAATGCTTTCTTCCCAACGTCACGTCTTACTATTTTTTTCGTGCCTTTATCATCGTTTTCTGTCAATATATACTTATCGGGATATACCTCAACAGAAGCATATTTTGTCCCTTTTAGCTGTTCTATTGCTGATTCATCTCCTTGATATAGTCTTTCAGCAAAATCATTATAATTGTTCGCCGCATCAACTTCTGCCTGTTTTGTAAATCCGGGATAGTCAGATGAAAATTCCTCCTTTCCTGTTTTTGTTTTGCCTATCAATCCTGAATTAACTCCTGACGTTTGTGGTTTTTTAATAAGTGCCTTTCTGTTTAAATCTAACCATTGCCTTGTTTCTATTGGATTTTCCCTTAGCATCTGCTGAACTTCAGGGGTTTGTTCAAACAAATCCATTTTGGCATTTACATCTTCTTCATTCGATAATTCAGTTGTAATAACTCCCGTTTTTAAATCTGTCTTTGTAGTACTTTTAAATGCTGTTTTTGGATTTTGTGTTTCTTCCAACCAACTCCCATATTTTGCTAATGCTTCTTGTCCAAATGGTTGCGGTTGCATTATTACAGCATCCATTGGGCTTTTGTACCCAATATTACCATTCAGAGCAAATCTTCCTAAGTTTTCTAATGACTTCTTTTTATCGAAAATCTTCCCTTCCTCATCCGCATAAACTTGTTTCCTCAATTCATCATACTGTGCAACATTGGCAGCACCCACCTGCATTCTGCTTTCTATATCCCTCTTGTCTCTTAATAGTTCAAGTTTATCTTCTGTGGTAAGGATTCCTGTTCTATCTTTCATCCTTAATGCCCATTTATCGGTCAGGGTTTTCATTCGCCCCGCCATGTCCAAAGTAAACTTATCCTGCGCACCTTTGACAGTTTCAAAATCCAAGGCAGTCAGAAGAATCTTTTCGTTGTCAGAAATCTCTTTCTTCTGTTCTTCAATTTCCTGTTTTCGATTCTGTATTCGCTGTTGCGCAATATTCCACATCTGTTCGCTGAGGTCAAATGCTAATGGAGCACGACCTGTTGGATATGGACTCTGTTGTGAATATCTTGGCATTTTACCTATATATTAGAGGTTAATTATATCAATCCACCCTGTACTTTATAATCCCAATAAGAATTTGTCCCAAATTGTGAGCCGGGGTATTGACCTATTTGGACAGGTGGACTTGGTAGAGCCTGATGTGGAGCATAATTTGTAGGAGTATTATTCCCCGCATACGGATTGTTCCATTGTCCAGCCCTATTTGCAGCATCCAAACTCACCAATCCGCTTACACCACTTCCAATGTTCTGATTCCCTGCCATCTGCATTTCCCCTGCTGCTGTCATACGTTGCATATACGGATACAAAGTATTGTACTGCCACTTCTGATCTTCATACGCACCCATTCTTTCCAAGGTGTTTGCATATCGGAATTGATTTTCCTGCCAGTTCTGAGCACCCGCTAAAGCAAGGTTCTGTTGCTGTTGCATCTGACGACCATACAGGCTTTCCAAAGCACCAAGAGCATCAGAGGCAGACCGACCAACACGGGTAGCAGCTTCGACACCCTGAGCCGTTGTAGCACCTATCTGTTGCTCCATAAATTCCTGACCGGGGAGTTTGCGCTGTGATGCTACACCACGAACAACGTCAAGCATTTTGCTGACAGAACCCGGTATTTCGTATGGGTGTTTTTTAAATTCTCTCTCTGCCTTTTGTCTTTGAATACCACCGTATATTTTCTCTCCTACACCAAGTAGTATTTGTGCTGCCGAAGTTATACCTCCCAAGCCACCTACTGAATCCATGAACCCTGCCATCTTACTTTGCAATTTGATAATTAACCTGTACTGCTCCTAAAAAAACATCCTGATTGGTGGTTTCTTTAATTTCTACATCCATAAATTCACCCACCATGCGTGTTCCATTGTAAATCAACGCCAAATCTTCAACCCCCGTCCTTGTAATAATGTTACGCAAAATGTCTGAATACAAAGCATTTTCCTTTTCACGAAACATTGCGGGACGAAGTATTGTTTTTTGATTCACATAATTTTCCCCATCCGGTATCGTAAATTCAATACTCCACAAATTTTTGTCCGAACTTAACCGGATTGAACTATACCTCTTTGTGTACTGCACGTTCCCATTTACCGGAACTTTCAAACTGCAACCATGCAATTTACCATAGAAAGTATTGTTTAATCCACTATTGTGCAAGTACAGTTTTCCGTTCATCCAAGATACCAAAGTGTCTTTAAATGATGCAAACAATTCGGGCACATCTGTATCGTTAAAGTACGTTCTGTACTCCATCCACCCCTTGAATCCTTCTTTTTCAGAGAACACAATGGTTTCAATAGTATTCCCTATACGGAAGGAAACAAGTACCTCCTCGTAGTCATTGTCGAATGATGTGACCACATCCTTGTCCCCAACATATTCTCGTAACTGCTTGGCTTTCTTTTCAAACCAATTTTGCATACTGTATTCTTTGCTGACCGGAGCCTGACCATTAGGGCTTGAACGAATAAACTCACTTGTGCTTTCATCGAAGTAATATAAGTATCTGTTGTTTTGCGCCATTGACCTTCTGTACGTCGTTCCCCTGTTCTCAGGATACATTCTGTAAGCCCCGAAAACAGCATCACCAATATAGGTAAATTCTCCGACATCTGCAAACTTCGCTGTGACCTCTCCAATGGTTATGCTCCCCTCTTTGTGTTCCTGAATAACCTTCAATGTTCCTCCCATTTCTTCAATCCCTGTTATTGGGCCATAAAGGTCGGAAGCATCAAAAGATTTTGTCCCCAGGATAAAAACATTGAGCCAATTTGTTTCTGTGCCTTCCAAGAACTGTTCGCCCCTGACAATGGAATTTAAAGTTTTTTGCTTTGATTCTATTTTAGCAGTTACCCTACCAATGTCAATGCCGCTTGAAACAAAGAAGTCGGTATAGTTTATATCTTCTATGTATTGTACATCCAAAACAGGTGGTGCAATAGAAGGTAAATATCCTGCACGATTTCGTATATAAACATCCCCAAAATTCAAAATCAATTCAGCAGGTGTCAGGACATTATTGTTTACATCCAATGTTTGCGCTGTTGCCCCATCTACTACCTGACCATATTGTGTATTCCCATGTCTTGCATTTGGTTCTCCATGATTGAATATTTCATATTCATCCCCGGTTTCGTAAAATACATTGTTGTAACTTGCCGTTGAAACCTGAATACTTGGATTGGGTCTGTAAATTTCCAATCTGCTTGTATAGGTTTTACCAAGTTCTTGGAAATTTTCTTTTGTAAGTATTCCTGTGATTGTTCCTTTGGGGTCATCAGTATCCCAATCATCGCCTACATCCCAATAATTTACGGTTATTTCACGCAATACTTCAAACGTATCGGGGGAACAAGGTTTGCGCAATCTGTCACCTTCCATAAAAATATAATCAGAAATGGCAAGGTTCGGATTCGCTTCCCTCATATTCCATATCGCATTATTTACTGCAATGAAATAACAGTCGGTTGGAATATCTTTTATTATTATGGCAGCAGATGGATACTGCGTATATACAACGCCTGCCGGTGCTACCGTATCAGTTTTTTTCCAAACAGAAACACCAATTAGTTGAATAAAATAAAGGTAACTATGATTTGGAAGATAACCGATTCTATAAGAAACAGCCCAATCAGGAGGCTTATTGTTTATAATAACCTTGGCTTGTACGCTAAATGTTATTGGGCATTCTGTTTCGGTTGGTGAAAATAATTCCTTATCTCCCTGCGCTATACCATATCTTCCGAATCCGTCGTTATAAATAATTACAAAAGGATGATATTGACCACGTTTCAAAGATTTGGTAACATTCTGCCCAATACTTGAACTTGGATAATAATATGCTTCAAAATTAAATGGTTGTTTCCCATGACCAAAGTTTAGAATTAGTTGCCATATTCCACCATTTTCTTGTACTACGCAATCCTGAAAATCAGTTATTGTGTGGTCGGCAAGAATTAATGTTCTGAATGCCTGAGCAAGTGCTTCATCCCCACCAAGAGCATCTGAATTTACATGGAATAAATGTGTATGTCCACCACCATCAACAAATGAAATATAATAATCCGAATTTGCCTGATATACAATATCAACAATATACCAATGGTGATTTCCTCCTACCCATTCGTGGTTTAGGTAGGCAATATCAACCGTTTCAAAAATTTCATTTTCCACAATTTCCAAATCATAATCCACATCTTTGAGATCATAATTTTTACGTGGCATAGAAATAGCGCAATACTTTCCGTCCAATAGAAGGGTATCGTTCCCTGAAAGGGGTACATCATCACAATATCTATTGTTAATAGTTGTGTTAATGTTTTCTAATACAGTCGTATTAAGGAAATTAGTAGTTATAATATCAAAATCATCAATAGTACTTATCTTCACTAATTCATTATCATACCTGTTAATGGTTTTGAATAAATAGAAGTCACCCAAAGCACTACGATCATAACATTGACGAACTGCAACGTCTATTTTTTTTACATACGAACTTCCTGAATTAATGCTTATTTCTATTGTATTGTTTATACATACGTCTGCGTTAAATTCTCCTAAGTAAGTTACTTCCCTTGATGGCAATGGAACTTTGGAAATTGGCGACCATGCTGATTGCTGATTATCCAAGTAAACATACCTGTATTTGAACTGAAACATTTTTCTTCGGAGATTGTTATAATTAACAACAAGACCGTTATCAAAATAACTTGAAGTATATTTACAAGTCGGAGCAAACTGAGGAGGACGCTTAATCATAGGGAAGATAACATCCGAAAAGGGGAAAAATGACATATCGTATTTGTCTCCGGGCAAGCTGTTGGTAAAACGTACCGCATAATCAATCACAAACGATTTAGGCTGCTGATCTCCGTTCAGCCAGTACAACATACCATCGGCTATAAAGGCTCTTACGTTAGCGTCCTCAAAGCCTAAGTTGGTCTGTCCGTACCATACCTTCTCAATGGTCTTTGTCTTTTGGAAATATCGAAGTATAGAATGCAGATAATTGGAGTTGTAGATAAAAGCAATAATGGCTGAATTTTCAAAGTCATTGCACCATCCGATACATTTGTTGTTACCGGAAGGCAGTACAATATTTATCAGCGTATTGCCCTTTATCTTCTCGTTGATAAAGCGTTTCCCGTCAATGGAGTTAGGTCTGAGGTTCACTCTTTCGATAACCTGACCATCTGATGAACGCACATAACGGTGGTCGTCATCCTGATTCATTGCTCCATTAAGAGGCATTATCTGTGTCAGTCCTTCCATGTTTTATGATCTGTAACGTACCCCCTGTGGACTATTGCTAATGTTATAATTCTTTGTCTTTTTCTTGACAATCTTATTTACTACCCGTGTTTTCCTTTTGCCCCAATCATCGTGCATGAGTGTCCCCCCACGTTGAATAGGAGGGACAAAGAAATCAAATGCACCAGGTTCTTTTTCTATTTGATTCAAAATAAACTTAGATTCTTTCTTTGCACTTATTTTCTTTGCCATTTTTACCTCCTTGCTGTCATATTAAGTGAACCGTAGATGCTGTCTTTAAATTCCCAAAAAGTTGAGGGTTCATACAACAATGATTCATATTCCTGTTGCAGATTATCAACTTCAACCTGTTGTAATTGAATTTGTCCCATTGTCCATTGACCGGCTAAACCCCTACGCATAAATTCGTATGTCACCTTTGCCGTAATCAGATCACGGGCTTCCACAGGTACACATACATCGCCATTGCAATCTATTCCTGTGGACTTGTACCGGACAATTACGCCTTTGTCTTTAAGCCATGTAGTGCGATCTTGCCAAGACGACATAGAACGGTAGTAGGAGAACATGCGAACTAACATACGGCAATGCTGTGGGTCATCTACCCAATAGGCAGTGTTGTTAGCCTGACCACCGTAAGCCACACCCATCGGGGGAACAGCTAACCCTTCATTGGCATCGTAGTCAAATGCTTCGGTAGCCCCTGCCTCTGTTGCCAAGATAGACATATTGTTCTTCTTGGTGAAAGGCCAAAACTCGTCATTACGGTACATACCTACTGCCAATATTTTCACCGTGTCTTTGGGGTACAGAATGGAAAAAATATCTTCGTTGTCAAAATACAGTCGTTCTTCGCGGTAGTAGGGCGAATAGTTTACATGAATCCTGCGAATGGTATCTATCACCCATTGCGTTGCCCGTATCTCAAATCGTTTGTTTTGTTCGTCACCAATGGACATCAAAACAGACGAAACAAGATTGTCAATATTTACAAAACTTTTTCCTGCCATTACCGTGCGTCATCAGCGTTTAAATTATTCACAGGGCGAATACCCATTATCTGCAACAAGTTTGCCGTTGCTTCCATTTCTCCCATCGGGAAGTTTATGTCATCGTCCATCCCAAAGTCTGCAAATGAAGGGAGGAGTTTTACCCTAACCTTTTCAATCAGCGAATACTCATTGATCGGGTAGGAGAGAATAATCCGGGAACCATCCTTGTAGTAAAATGCTTTCTTTGAACAGCAGTAAACTTCAAGGTTTTTTATCATTTCAAGTTCTGTTTCCGAAGTACGGATAAACGAAAAGTCACCCTGCTCATTGGAAATCGTTGATACGGGTCTTACAGAACGAATCCCCAAGTTCTTTTTGAGTTCGACAACAGACACCGGCAAGGTAGCATAGGTTATGCCATTACTTGTGGATACATTGATGTCGTACTTCTTGGCATAGAAGTCAAACTCCGCATTGTCAAGGTTCTTGTCGTTGTAAAAAAATTGTTTGACTGCTGTTTCGTATGCTTTGCCGACTTCAACTTCAAGTGTCAGGAAATGGGCAAACTTACTTGAATCCTGTGTCGGCTGTTGCCTTAGTATCCCCTGAACAATGCTTTCTATGAGTTTACCCTTTTTCATTATTTTCCTGTCTGTATCAATTTGTTAGCAAACTGCTCTATATCTCCTCTCGCAACATTGTAACCTAAATCCTGTAAGATCAAAGCCAATACCCCCAACTTATTGCCGTCATCCCATTCCAACTCCACCGAAACACCATACTGCAATTCCAATGTCACAGGATTTACAGTAGTCACAAAGGTCGGAGTTACAGGAAGCCGGTAGTATTGTACAGTCACGCCCGTAACAGATGTTGGCAGAACATACAACCCTGCTTTGACCTGTTTCGCTGCCATGTGCAGTGCAGTAGGCTTGGTAATATAATTATTCTGACGACTGCTAAATTCACCAACACTAAGTATCTCAGCAGTAATGGTATTTGCCGTCCAAAAGTCATTGATGTAATACCAATTTGTATTTAGGGTAATCACACCATTTACAGGGTTCTTGGTTTCTTCAACAAGGAAAGGGAGAAGGTCGCCTTCCGTAATACGGTTGACACCAACTCCCTCATTTGCAGAACCGGGAATATAGGTCTCTGGCAATCCTAATCTTTTGCGGAAATGCCTTAAATTATTTGACTGCAATTCCAGTTGCATTTCGCCCGGACTTATCGCCTGAGCGTAAACATCCTTGTTGACAACGAAGTTTAATATTTTATATAGATCAAAGTTGTTCATTCTGTTTTGCTTTCACATGCTGAATGAGTGAATACAGAACATTCTTGGTTTGCGGAGGAACGGTAAGCCTTATTCCCAATGCCTGTGCTTCTGCTTTGAGTTGGAACTGCTTGATTTCCGTAGGACATTCCTGAAGCATAACTTCTTCCCCTTCGTATTCAATCACAGAAACCCTCTCGTTTTCAGTCAGTTCAATGGACTTTTTGCTTTTCAGTTCGGCATGTACGTCTTTCCACTTGTTCTTTTGTTCAATCCATTGAGCAACTTTAACAGCAAGTTCTTTGCCTTCCAAGCGACCCATAGATTCATCAATGAACTTTTGTGCAAGGTGACGGACAATGTCTTCGTTACCACTTGTCAGCACATCCATAACATCTTTCTTTACGATGATATCATTGAATGTACCTTCGTATGTGGCTTCAATATCCACCAACTGATAAACACCCTTTTTAATCAGGTTTGAAGCAAACAACAGAAACCAGGCAAAGTCTTTCTGTTTCTCCGTAATTCCAAGATATTCACGAAATTCAATGTACTTTGTTGCCCACGACACGCCACCATTGGCATTTGCCGTCGGAGGAGTGGATGAGTAGCGTAACAGCGTTGCTCCCATTTCATCGTCATAATACGGTACTTCTACCGGAAGGGCAATGGTTGGAAGCCTTTTCTGTTTGTGTGATGTCATACTGTAAACCTTATCCTTTTCGCTGATTTTACGTGCAAGTTGAAGGTGGCTTTCTGTCTGACCTTTTTTGCGAAACTTATCAAAGAGTTTCTGCACTTCGACCAACCCCTGAGCATATTCCCGTTCTAACTTTGTTCCTTTGGGATCAGCCTTTAAAATTCTTTCGTTTAAATAAATTGCCATAACCTATTGTTTTTGTTTAAAGAGCAGGGAGGATGCGCACTCCCCCCTGCCTTTATGTTAATACTAATCGTCAGTACGAAGTACCAAAATGGTCTGATTCAAAGCGAGGTTAATAACCATCATTTCGGTCAGAGCATAGAGTGAACTGTCATCCCAATCATCGCTGAACGGGATGCCCATTCCGTTGACACCGGCCTTGTTCCCGATGATCATCTTTCTGTTCTCCTTGCCATAATTCAAAAAGCCCATCGTCAGGTGATTCAGAGACCTCTTTTCACCGGCTGCATTAGCCATAGTAGCAGGATTGAAACCATTCAGGGTAGCGGTAACTTTGCTGTCCGGGAAAATCAATCCCATAGTTTCAAAGTTATAATCAGGAGCAGCGTAACGAACCGGGTCTGAAAATTCGGGAATTTCACAGAGATAGAACTTGGTGTTGTTCTTGTAAATTTCACGAACATTGAACCCGACTTTATTCAGGTTGTCATAATACAACTCAGTACCACCGCTATATTCACGGATAAATTTCAGCATGTTGTTTTCGATGCTGGTAAAGAGTTCCTGACCAAGCCCGAAGAACACACTGTTGCTTCCGGCAAGACCCTGAGATGCCAACAAGAATTTCACAACGTCAAAGTTATCCTCAGCATAAGAGCCGGTGTAATACTGTTTCATAGCACCCGTAGCCTGAGCCATAGCGGGGATGATACCGTAGTCAGAGAGGATATCATTGGCTTCATTCCAACGGTTATTCTGAGTAAGTCCGTTGGTATTGGTGATCGGAGAACCCATCAGCACAAAGTCATTCTGCTGTAAACGCATTTTCATCTGCGTAATCAGAACCGCACGGGCATACAGGGAAGCACCATATTCGCTTGATTTCAAATCGTCCCATTCTTCCAACGCATTCTGGCCACCTTCAAAGTTCACAGTTTCCTTGATGATACGGGTAGTGTGAGTGTGGTAGAAGTAGTCCTGTACGCTCGAAGCAATCTGCTGAGTGCCGGGAGCAAACGAGGAAGCACCAACGATGAGTTCGGTAGAAGCCGGGATAGCAACGTCCAATGAAATGTCAAGGAACGGAGAACAGGTATAGGTATAAACACCCATAACCGGGCCGGCTTTGGTGGTGATACGATAGGTCTGCGGAATATCAGCCCCGGTAAAATACTGAGCCGGGATGTGGAGTGATAATCCTTCACGGACGCTATCAGTAGAAGTCACGGTAATATCAACGGAGTCTCCAACCGGATTCACCTGTGCATTGGTAGTCAGCGTATCCCAGAAGTGACCTTCTTCGATCACTTTAAGTGAACGAGTGGATACATCAATGTAGCGTTTTGCCCAGAACAGGGCATCAACAAATTTCAAACCATCGCCGTATAGCTTTACAAGCTCACCGTAGGTTTGCGGTTTAAGGGTGGCACTTTCATTCGCCAAACGCCAAGTCTGCGAGAATACGCCTTCCCTTGCATTACCCCTAATGGCTGGGCCTTTTTCTGTACTCATTTCTCAAAAGTTTTTTGTTCAACAATATTTTTCTATTGCCTTTCAGAGAGTAGCAGTTCCGCAGCACGAGTGATCATATCCTTTTCGTTATTGTCACTCATCGGATTGGGTTCATGTTTGCCAAGCGGTTGTTCGTTGTTAAATTTCCGACGCATTTCTTCTTCAATTTTTGTGGCTTTAAAAGAAGCGAGTGCCGAAACAGCTTTGTCGAAGTTATCCGACTTAATGCGACCCATTAACGCACCATATAAGGAAGCCTTCCCCGCCTCGGTGCTAAGGTCATACTGACCGCTAACAATCATTTCTGCCAATTCCTGCTTGTAGGAATCCACCTGTTGAGGTGTCAGATCAAGTTTAAAGTTGAAATCATCCGTAAGTTTGATTTCCTTTATCTCCCCGATTACCCCTTCTGCTACGGGCATTACCTTGTTAATAGCAGCCACGTAATCCTCTTTCGCAGCTTTCTTCTGACTCAGTAAACGCTCGACAACCGTCCCTTCAAACGAAGGAGCCTTAATGTCCTGACCTAACTTTGACAGTTCCTCTCTGTAAGCATCTGCTTTTATTTTGAGCAAATCTTTGGTATCGTCGTCAACATCAGCATAATTTACATCTTCCCCGACTACATCTTCGGGGTTAATA
>Ga0209098_1002924_pt1 | contig 14642 bp, 10 predicted proteins | sample AD_JPNHW1_MetaG_FD_184429 | JGI IMG/M metagenome (GOLD analysis project Ga0209098, IMG submission 184429) | Active sludge microbial communities of municipal wastewater-treating anaerobic digesters from Japan - AD_JPNHW1_MetaG (SPAdes) (version 2) | ecosystem: Engineered > Bioreactor > Anaerobic... | reverse complement strand
CTTGTGAATTTTTTCTTTAGTCGGGGACAAAAGTAGTGAATTCGACGTTAAATTGAATTGCAAAGCGATGTCTTTCACTGAATTTTATTAATTGGTAATCTCCACGTCTGCAAATTAAAAAGACACAGAACTTGCATTTCCGAAGGAATCAGTTTCCTCAATGAGTTCAGAATTTTTATCTTCGGCAAACCTAATAAACAAGTGCAGATGAAGAAGATTTTTATTTTTCTGGTAGTATTTTATAGTCAAATGGTTGCGTATGCCCAGCCAACAATAATTGCCCATCGCGGTTCGTCGTTTATGGCTCCCGAAAACACCATTGCCTCAGCAAATCTGGCCTGGGAACAGAATGCCGATGCTGTAGAATGTGATATTTACCTTACGAAAGACAACCGTATCGTTGTTATGCACGACGGAAACACCAAACGCACGACAGGCCAATCCTATAAGCTTGCTGAAACCAATTCGGATGTTTTGAGAGCCCTTGATGCAGGATCGTGGAAAGATGCGAAGTATAAAGGAGAGAAAATCCCGTTTTTGGAAGAACTTATTGCTACCGCACCAAAAGGGAAAAAGATTGTAATCGAAATTAAATGTGGTTCCGAAGTTTTTCCAACGTTAAAGCAAGTCGTAAACTCGAGCGGTAAGAAAAAGCAGTTGATTTTTATTGCTTTCGATTGGGAAACAATTGTGAAAGCTAAGAAATTATTTCCTAAAAATGCTTGCTACTGGCTAAGTAGTTCGGCGGCCGATGTTCAGGCTAAATTGCCCGAAGTTGCTAAAAACAAGTTAAATGGCGTTAATTTGAACAACAGAATTATTGATCAGGAAACCGTCAGGAAAGCAAAAGCCTTAAGACTGGAAGTTCTTTCGTGGACCATCGACGATCCGGAAGAGGCCAGACGTTTGGTTGATTTGGGGGTGTCAGCTATTACAACCAATAAGCCTGATCTTATGCGTAAAAGTTTTGAGTAGGAAACTACTTCTCTTCTATAACCATTTTTTTCATTCCTTCAGACTCAAAGATCTGGTATTCACCTTTGTCGTTGCTGTAGATGAAGAAAACTTCAATTCCATGGAGCTTTTTCAGGATTTCTTTGCTCTTTTCTATTCCAAGAACCATGAAAGCAGTGTCCCAGGCATCGGCAGTAACGGCATCGTCAGCAACAACTGTAGCGCTTAACATGGTATTTTTAGCCGGGTAACCGGTTTTGGGGTCAATTGTATGCCCGTATTTCACGCCGTTTTCGACAAAGAATTTCCGGTAATTTCCGGCGGTTGTCATCGACCGGTTTTTCAGTTCAACAATTGCTTGTATTTTCCCTCCCGGAATTATATTGTCGTCCGAAGGTCTGTCAATGCCAACATGCCATATCGTATTTTTCGCGTTGGTACCCTTGCATCGCACTTCACCGCCAATCTCGACCAAATAGTTTTTTATTCCCTTCTTTTCAAAAAACAGGGCAATTATATCGACCGAATATCCCTGGGCAACGCCATTTACGTCGAGGAACACTCCCGGGAGTTTCTTTACGATTTTTCGTCCTTCCAGCTTAACTTTATCCATGCCTACGTACTGAAGCAGGCTGTCGATGTATGCCCGGTCGTGTTTGGCAACAGGCGTGTTTCCAAAACCCCAGGCACGAACTACCGGCCCAACTGTAATGTCAAGCGCGCCGTCAGACAATGCATTCACCTCGACTGATTTTTTAAATACGTCGATAAACCAGTCGTCGGCTTCAACTGTTGGGTCGTTTGCGTTTATTTTCGACAGAATCGATGTTGAATCGTACATCGAGCAGGATTTGTCAAATGCTTTCAGAATGGAATCAATCGCTTCTGTATAATCTTCATTTTTAGAGTTTTCGTAACTAATATGATAGGATGTGCCTTGCGCGAATCCTTCTATTTTGAGGTATTCACTCTTTTTTTGCTGGCACGAAAATATGAATATCGAGCAAATAACTATTAATCCAATGAATTTCATTTGCTTACCGTTTTGATAATTTATTTAAAGTTGTTGTTGCAAGTTGGCTTTATTTTCTGACTTCTCAAAAGATTGCTAAATTTGAATAAAGTAAGCCTGTTTCCATGAGAGACCTTCATCCGCATATTGATTACCGGCGGATTTCAATTCTGTTGATCGTGATTATCCTGATGGCTGTAATTGGGTCGCTTACGATTGGCCGCGATATTTATGAATCGGGAGAGAAGAACCTGTATTCGTTTGCCATCGTTAATCTGTTCGGCTACTTGTTTGTTTTCTTCCTGATGCCAATGGAACTGGCATTTATCTTCTACTTGCGAACGGGTTACGACCCCGTCATGTTGAATTTGGTGGCAATTTCAACAGCTTTGGCATCGCAGGTTGTTGATTATCTTATTGGGTATTTCTTCAGTGCCCGGATTATCGACCGTTTTATAGGACGAAAGCGTTACGAAAAAGCCGAGGAAGAAATCAGGAAGTACGGGAACTGGACATTATTTTTCTCCAACCTGTTGCCACTTTCGTCACCCATTATTTCGCTGGCCGCCGGGATGCTCAAATACAGGGTAAAAGATGCGATTATGTATTCTTCGGTCGGTATGATTTGCCGGTATTTATTGCTGACCCTGTTGTTTCACGGCTAATTTTAGCGAATACCCAGTTTCTGAAGACCTTTTTGCAAGCCTTCCAACCGATAATTTTCATCTTCTTTTGGATGAGTGCAAACTTTTTCGATTCCTTCGAGTTTCGAGTTTACAATTTGCAGATATTGCCTGATGGTTAGCTCCATGCCTTCTTTCAAATTAAGGAATTGAAGCACTTTGTGGTCGAGTGCGTCGTTGTAGATTTGCTTCGATGGCTTGTCGTCGCATTGTGGCAGAATATCAGTACAAATTGATTCAGCATTGAGCTTTGTGCAGGGAGTGCAAATATCATCGGCTCCAATAACCAGCTTTAATGGTTTATCCGGATTGTCTATAATTTCAAGAGTGATCCCATGAACGTTATGTCCCAGCGGATGCGGTTCAGTGGGGCGATTGTGCCCGATGTTTCGAACAATGTCCAGGATGTGGTGAGGTCGAAGTTTTAGCATTTTCTCTTAAATAAATCTGACAATTAAAGTAAATAAAAAACTTCGGAAAATCTTCATTTCAGAAGGCTTTCCGAAGTTTGTATATCATGTATATTGAGCGGGTGACTCAAAGTCACCCGCTCAATAACCTTGTTTTACAGCAAATCAGCTTCGAGCAGCAATTCTTCCATGTCAACCTGAACATTCATGGCTTCGTTGCGGGCTTTTTCGGCAAAGTCCTCACCATCCGATGCATAAATAATCTGGCGCGAAGAATTCACCAGCAAACCACACATGTCGTTCATGCCATATTTGGCTACTTCTTCCAGGCTTCCACCCTGTGCGCCAACTCCCGGAACCAAAAGAAAGTGATCGGGAACCAGCTCGCGGATTTCTTCGAGTTTTTCGGCTTTGGTGGCGCCAACCACATACATCATGTTGTCGGTGGTTCCCCAGGTTTGCGAGGTTTTCAGCACCGATTCGAAGAGTTGATCGCCGGTTGCATCATTTTTCAGGTATTGAAAATCGGCAGCGCCCTTGTTTGATGTCAACGCAAGCAAAATCACCCAACGATCGAGGTAGGTCATGAATGGCTTCACCGAATCTTCGCCCATATATGGAGCAACGGTTACGGCATCAAAATCCATGTGATCGAAAAAGGCGTGTGCATACAAGTTCGAGGTATTGCCAATGTCGCCGCGTTTGGCGTCGGCAATGATGAATTGCTCCGGATATTTCTCGCGGATGTAATTCACTGTTTTTTCCAGGCTTATCCAACCGGCCACACCCTGACTTTCATAAAAAGCCAGATTGGGTTTGTAAGCCACACACAAATCCTGAGTAGCGTCAATAATCTCTTTATTGAAAGCGAAAATTGGGTCGCTGGTATCTTTCAGGTGTGCCGGAATTTTTAGGATGTCGGTATCGAGTCCAACGCATAAAAAGCTGCGTTTCTGCTTAATCTGTTCAAAAAGTTGTTCGCGGTTCATAATATTTTGTTTTAGTGAGGGCGTGACTTTAAGTCGAACCCTCACTAGGTGTTAAATTTCTGCTTCTTTCAGTCTTTCAGAGTTTTCTTCCACCATCAGTTTTTCGATGATTTCGTCGAGGTCGCCGTTGATTACAGCCTGAAGGTTATAAATCGTCAGGTTGATTCGGTGATCGGTGATACGTCCCTGTGGCCAGTTGTAAGTGCGGATTTTGGCCGAACGGTCACCGGTTGAAACCATGGTCTTCCGTTTCGAAGCAATGGCATCGATGTATTTCTGGTATTCCATGTTGTAAATACGGGTACGCAACTCAACCATCGCTTTGGCTAAGTTTTTCAACTGCGATTTTTCGTCCTGACAAGTTACTACGATTCCGGTTGGAATGTGGGTCAAACGAATGGCCGAGTAGGTTGTGTTTACCGACTGTCCGCCAGGTCCCGACGAACAGTAAGTGTCTTTGCGGATGTCGGCATCTCTCAGGTCAACGTCGAATTCTTCAGCTTCAGGCAACACGGCTACGGTAGCTGCCGAAGTGTGCACGCGGCCCTGTGTTTCGGTTTGGGGAACGCGCTGTACGCGGTGAACACCCGATTCGTATTTCAGGATACCATAAACGCCGTCACCCGAAACTTTGGCTACAATTTCCTTGAATCCGCCCGATGTTCCTTCGCTGGTATTGGTAACTTCCAATCTCCAACCTTTGCGCTCGCAGAATTTGCTGTACATGCGGAACAAGTCGCCGGCAAACAAACTGGCCTCGTCGCCACCGGTTCCGGCACGTATTTCGAGAATGGCATTTTTACCGTCTTCAGGGTCGGCGGGAACCAGCAACAGGCGGATGTCCTGTTCTTTCTTCGGAATCATGGCTTCGCTGTTGTCTATTTCTTCTTTGGCCATTTCGCGCAAATCAGGATCGGTTTCCGTTTCCAGCATTTCTTTGCCAGTTTCGATGTTTTCGATCAGCGCTTTATATTCTTTAAAAGCATTTACAAGCGATTCCAGACGTTTGTATTCCTGATTTAGCTTTACGTAGCGTTTCATGTCGCTCATCACACCGGGGTCGGTGATTTGTGAGCCAACTTCTTCGAAGCGGTAGCGTATCGCTTCGTATTTTTCGAGTAATGAATAATCTGCCATTATAGTTGTGATTTATTATTTATGAATGATGAATGAAGTACGCGCGGGCGGAGTTTGCCGGTAAGTTATTGAGCGTAGCTAATATTCGAAGGTGCCGAAAGGTGATTCGATGGTGAGTTTTTTCCCTTCGAAGGCTTCAACGCGGCCAACAATTTGGGCGTCGATGTTGAAACTTTTGGCAATGGCAATCACCTGTTCTGCAAATTCAGGAGCCAGGTAAACCTCGTAACGGTGACCCATGTTGAAAACCTTGTACATTTCTTTCCAATCGGTACCCGATTCTTCCTGAATCATTTTAAACAGCGGCGGAACAGGGTAAAGGTTGTTTTTAATCACATGAACCTGATCGACAAAGTGCATCACTTTGGTTTGCGCGCCACCCGAGCAGTGAATCATTCCGTGAATCTCGGGGCGTAACTGGGCCAGCAATTCTTTCACAAATGGCGCATAGGTGCGGGTAGGAGAGAGCACCAGTTTCCCGGCATCCAACCCAACACCTTCAATGGCTTCCGTCAGTTTTTTTGTTCCTGAATACACCAAATCCGCCGGAACTTCCGGGTCGAAACTTTCAGGATATTTTTGTGCCAGGTAATTGGAAAATACGTCGTGGCGGGCCGAAGTCAGTCCATTGCTGCCCATGCCGCCATTGTATTCTTTTTCGTAAGATGCTTGTCCAAAAGAGGCCAAACCCACAATTACATCGCCAGCCTGAATGTTGTCAGCCGAAATTACATCGGCTCGTTTCATGCGGCAGGTAACGGTTGAATCGACAATGATGGTGCGCACCACATCGCCCACATCGGCAGTTTCGCCGCCGGTTGGGTAAACATTCACGCCCATGCTGCGCAATTCGGCGCAAAGCTCATCCGTTCCGTTGATGATGGCTGCAATCACTTCTCCCGGAATTTTATTTTTGTTCCGGCCAATGGTTGACGAAAGCAAAATGTTATCGGTAGCACCCACGCAAAGCAGGTCGTCGATGTTCATAATCAGCGCATCCTGAGCGATGCCTTTCCAAACAGATAGATCGCCGGTTTCTTTCCAGTACATATAGGCCAGCGACGATTTGGTTCCGGCGCCGTCGGCGTGCATGATGTTGCACCACTCATCGTCGCCTCCCAAAATATCGGGAATAATCTTGCAAAAAGCCTTTGGATACAAGCCTTTGTCGATATTTTGAATGGCGTTGTGCACGTCTTCTTTCGAAGCCGACACTCCACGAGCCATATACCGGTTATCTGCTGACATACAATTCTGAAATTTTCGGGGCAAAGGTAATACTTTTGAGAAAATATTTGGGCTACATTATTCGATTAAGACTGCAATGAATTTAAAATGAACAATCTTAATTCTATTTGATAGCACCTATTTTCCTATATTGACCACTCTTCCTTCGAGCTTAGGTTTGTACAGGTCAAAAGTCTTCATGTATTGAATCATAGACTGAACAATTTCAATGTTTGTGTCTATTTTATGATCAACATTTTTAAATGAAGTAAAGCTGTCTCCGCCTTCAGCCAAAAAATTATTAGTCAATATTTTATAGACACTGTCTTCGTTTAACGGGTTGCCTTTTATTAAGCAATGGACAATTTGGTTGCCGGTTGGTAATGTGTTATTGTATTCAATAGTTGTTCCTTTCGAGACTTGCAGGATGCCATGCGTTTTTCCAACTGATTGTTCTAGCAGTTGTTTTAACACTGAGCCTTTTATTTCACATTGCACAATTGTATTTGGAAATGGAAAAGCTGAAATCAGGTTTCCGATGGATACGTTGGGGCCTGTAACATCTTCGCGTAGCCCTCCACTGTTAACCACGGCAATATCATAGTCGGGAAAAATACTCAGCATGGCATCAGCAACCATATTCCCTAAAAGTGATTCATCTCCATACGATCTGGTGAGTGGTTCCGCAATGCTACTCACTTTCTGGTTCGTGATTTCTGCTAAATTCGTTTTCCATCGGTCAATTGCTTTGCTGGTTTGAATGTCATCTTCAATTTCGTCATCAAAGAGATAATTCAATTCATTCGAATAATTTACAATTCTCTTTTGTTTCTGGTTATACTGGATTTCAAGTTTGCCAACTTCAATTCCAAGTGCGTCGGTTGAAACGATAATTGTGCCATTGCTGTTTAGGGCTTTAGGTGTACCCTGATGGGCATGCCCCGTAATCAAAATATCTATTCCTTTTATATCCTTAGCTAAATTAAGGTCGCATTGCAGGTTTCGCTCTACATCAGAACTGCCTTTCGATGATTGGCGGCCAGGTATCCCTTCATGTATTAGCAAGACAATAAGGTCAACTTTATTTTTTAGGAGATCGATATATTTTTGAAGATAAACTTTTTCGTCTTTGGCTTCAATCCCTCGTCGCACTATTTCTGCTACGGTATCGTAAAATGCGTATTTGCCATGTAATCCGATTACGCCAATTTTCAATCCATTTTGTTGCAGGATGAGGTAAGGCTTATTCCAAAGAAGTTCGTTCGAATTTTCAGGAAAAATATTGCCGTTTAAGATCGGAAATTTTGCTTTTTGAAATTGAGTAAGCATATTTTGCCAACCGTAATCAAATTCGTGATTCCCGATGCAAGTCGCATCAATAGGTAAATAATTCAACAGGTCGATAATTGCTTCTCCTTTTGTTAGCGAGCAAATGTTTGGGCCGGTAAAGAAATCGCCAGCATCGAAATATAAAGCATTGGGATTGGCCTGTTTTTCTTTTTTTACAAATGTTACAATATTGGCAAAACCGCCAACAGGCCTCGTTTCACTAATCCATGATACTATATGCGGTTCGAGATTGGCATGTAAATCATTTGTGTATAAAATCGTTATGTTCTTTAACGGATCATGTTGTTTGCCCGGTTTTTGGGCAAAGGTTACCTGAAAAAGAAGAACAAGGAGCCAAGGGTATAATAGCTTGAAGTACATCTAAAATGAATTAATGTTGCAGTGAATTATAACTACTCGTGAAAATCGTTGCTCAACACCCTGAATTCCGTTCGCCGGTTAATGGCTTTGGCAATTTCCTGCTGATCAGGAGGAAGTTTCAGAATAAACTCTTCGGTTAGTTCGTCGCCTTTTTTCAGCCACGGATACTGTTTGGCAATTTCTTTGGTCACTTTTTTAGGCCAGGTTTCACCATATCCTTTCGCAACGAGGCGTCCTGCTGTTATTCCCTTCGAAATGATATAATCTACGGCAGATTGGGCGCGTTTTTGCGAAAGCTCCGAGTTGAATTGCTCGCTTCCCACAAAGTCGGTGTGCGCCATCAATTCAATTTTAATGCTTGGGTTCAGTATTAAAAGCTGAACCAGCGAATCGAGCGATGCTTTTGATCCCTCAGTAATCTCATAACTTCCGAAGGCATAATTGATATTGTTGATTTTGATTGGCTCGTCGGTTGGTGCCAGCTTAAACACGAAGCGGAAATCTTTGCTATCGTCTAATCCGATGGTTGTCAGGCGCGCTTTATCGTTCAGATATCCATCCTTAAATGCTGCAAAAACATATTCTGTTTCAGGCTTTAACTTATATTGAAAACGGCCGCCATTGGCACGAACTTTCAGGTTAGTTCCGTCGGTACCGATGATTCTAACCTGTGCTCCGTCAACTTTCTGGTTGGTTTCTTTATTGAATATTTCGCCAGTGGCATTGAAAATTTTTGGTGGCAGGTAGAAAGAATAAATGTCGTCGCTTTTCGATCCTTTCCGGTTCGATGAAAATAATCCTTTATCAACTTCGCCTTTCGAAAAAATGATGCCAAAATCGTCGCCTGGCGAGTTGATTGGAGCTTTCATATTCTCAATTTTCCATTTTCCCTTGTCGTCTTTTACCGCTTTAAATATATCGAGCCCACCCAATCCTGTATGGTAGTTCGACGAAAAATAGAGGTCGCCGTTCTCCCGAATAAACGGGAACATTTCATCACCAGGAGTATTGATTTCCGGACCAAGATTTACGGGCTTTTCGAAAGTTGAACCTTTGCCAGTGGCCATCCAAATATCTTTGCCGCCATATCCGCCGGGTCTGTCAGAAACAAAGTAAAGTGTTGTTCCGTCGGCGCTTAGCGATGGATGCGCTGCTATGAGGCTATCGCCAACTATTTTAATGGCTGTGGGTTCGCCCCATTCGCCATGCGACTGTTTCGAGAACAGAAGCTGCGATCCCATGTCTTTTTGCTTGTCGTACAGGCATCTGGTAAAAATCATTAAATCGCCTTTGTCTGAAATGGTGGCAGCACCTTCGTCGCCGGTTGTGTTGATCATGTTGTTTTCGTCGATCGATTTTGGCTTGCTCCATTTTTGTTTTTGCACCTCAAAATTGCTCGAAAATAAATCGGCGTATCTCGTTCCGGTAATTTCGCTTTTTCGTTTTCCGTTCGATAAATCGCGGGTTGAAGTAATAATCACTTCGTTGTCGCGTCCGCTTACAAAAGCAGGGCAGTAGTCGTTGTCTTTCGAGTTTAGTTCTTTAACGGCATTTACAATATATCTCGAAGGTTTATCGAGCCAGCTGTTTGCAATTTTACACGACTCAATTCCATTTTTTGCATACTGATCGTCGGGTTTAATTCCCAGGTAAGTTTGATACCAGACCAATGCTTCGTCGTACTTTTGTGTTGCTTTCAGGCAATCGGCATAGTGCAACATACACAACGGATCGTCATTTTTTTGCTTTATCGCATTTTTATACCAAACGGCGGCTTTCCCAAAATCGCTGATGTGATAGTAAGCCTCGCCAATCATGAAAGCTATCTTATTCTTTTCTGCTCTCAGTTTCTGACTACGGTATGCTTTTTTATTTTTTTCGATGGAATTGAAATATTCGCCAATCTGGTATGAAACGGTGGCGGTATTCATTAACCGGCGGGCAGAGCAGGACGCTAGCAATACTACAAGGCAGAGTAACAATATTTTGAGGAAAGCCTGTTTCTTCATCTATTTTTTAACGTTTGGCGGTAAAAGTAACCATTTTATATCCATTATGGAAAACGGAAAAGGTTTATTTAAATTATCTATGCCGCCATTAATTGTAGCAAAATTTTGCGCAAAAGGCTCGAAAACAAAAAAGGCTCCAGGATTTTCCTGAAGCCTTAATTAAACAGTTATCTATAAACTATCGGATGAACAGTAATTCTCTGTATTTTGGCAATGGCCACAATTCATTGTCAACGATAAGTTCGAGTTTGTCGATGTGGTAACGGATGTCATCCAGATATGGTCTAACCTGAGCTTCGTAAGCAACAGCTTTTTCTTTAGCTGATTCGATTACGTTAGCAACTTTGCGAGCTTCAACCATATCGTTTACTTTAGCTTTGATTGCAGTAATGTGACCACCGATTTCTTTGATCAATTCCAAACGACCTTCAGCAACAGTTTCCAGATATTCAGCACCAAATACCTCTTTTACGTTTTTGATGTTTTCCAATAAAGAAGTTTGATAGCTGATAGCTGTTGGAATGATGTGGTTCATTGCTAAATCGCCAAGTACGCGAGCTTCAATCTGAATTTTCTTAGTGAATTTCTCCAATTCAACTTCGATACGGCTTTCAATTTCACGGTGAGTGAATACCCCGGATTTTTCGTACATTTCAACTACGCGTGGAACTTCAAGAGCTTCCAAAGCAGTTGGAACACTGGTGATGTTGGTCAAACCTCGTTTTGCAGCTTCTACTTTCCATTCGTCGCTGTAACCATTACCGTCGAAACGAATAGCTTTCGATTCGATGATGAGTTTTTTCAACACCTGGAAGATTGCTTCGTCTTTTTTCACGCCTGATTCAATCAAAGCGTCAACTTCAATTTTAAATTTAATAAGCTGATCAGCAACAGCAGTGTTCAAAGCAGTCATTGCAGAAGCACAGTTAGCTGACGAACCTACTGCGCGGAATTCGAAACGGTTACCGGTGAAAGCGAATGGCGATGTACGGTTACGGTCGGTGTTGTCGAGAATGATTTCAGGAATACGGCCAATATTCAGTTTAAGGGCAGTTTTTTCGTCCGGAGTCATTTTGCGGTCAACAACAGCTTCTTCCATTAAGTCGAGCATTTTGCTTACTTCGGCACCAAGGAAAGCTGAGATGATTGCTGGCGGAGCTTCGTTTGCGCCCAAACGGTGAGTGTTTGGAGCAGTAAGGATGCTGGCGCGCAACATATCCTGGTTAACATGCAATGCTTTCAGTGTATTTACAACGAAAGTGAGGAATTGCAGGTTCGATTTTGGATTTTTTCCCGGAGAATAAAGGTTAACGCCTGTGTCGGTTGAAAGTGACCAGTTGTTGTGTTTTCCTGAACCGTTGATTCCGGCGAATGGTTTTTCGTGGAAAAGAATGGCGAAGTTGTGACGACGGGCAATCTTTTTCATCAGGTCCATAATCATCTGGTTGTGGTCGTTAGCCAGGTTAACTTCTTCGAAAATCGGAGCAATTTCGAACTGGTTTGGAGCCACCTCGTTGTGACGGGTTTTAATTGGAATACCTAATTTATAAGCTTCGTTTTCAACATCTTCCATGAAACGGAAAACGCGTGTTGGAATTGAACTGAAATAGTGGTCTTCCAATTGCTGATCTTTTGCAGCAGAGTGTCCCATCAACGTACGACCTGTTAAAACAAGGTCAGGGCGAGCCATATAAAGAGCTTCGTCAATAAGGAAATATTCCTGTTCCCAGCCCAAGTTTGCGTTAACTTTTGTAACGTTTTTGTCGAAATACTGGCAAACTTCAGTTGCAGCTTTGTCAACAGCAGCTAAGGCTTTTAGCAATGGAGCTTTGTAGTCGAGTGATTCGCCGGTATATGAAATAAATACGGTTGGTATGCACAATGTATTATCAACAATGAAAGCAGGAGAAGCAGGATCCCATGCCGTGTAACCGCGAGCTTCGAAAGTTGCACGAATACCACCACTTGGGAAAGAAGAAGCGTCAGGTTCTTGCTGAGAAAGCATTGAACCAGATAAAGATTCAACTACGCCGCCATTTTCTCCATGAACAACGAAAGCATCATGTTTTTCTGCTGTACCATCGGTCAATGGGTGGAACCAGTGAGTAAGGTGAGTAGCGCCACTTTCCAATGCCCATGATTTCATGCCTTGAGCAACCTGATCAGCCATTTTGCGATCGATTGTTGTTCCGTTGTCGATAGCATCGATAACAGCTTTGTAAGCTTCCTTGGAAAGGTATTTCTTCATTTTCGGACGATCGAAAACGTTCTTTCCGTAAAAATCAGAAACCAAATTTTCTTCGCGTTTAACGTCAATTGGTTTTCTGCTCAAAACTTCTTCCAGAGCTTTAAATCTAAATTGTGCCATAGCCTAAAAATTTTAAAATTTATATTTTGATATTGTCAACAAACATTTCATTTTAACCTTAGCAAAAATATTTAAAAAATAATACGATATGCTTAAAAAATGGACATCTGGCAAAAAATTTACAATTAATTCAGAAAAAATAGTTAAAAATTGATAGGTTATCCTTGAAAAAACACCAAATTATTGAGGAATGTTGTTTCTGGAAAAATTTTTACTGAAAAAATTGGACTTACTGAAACTTGTAAATACCAAAAAATGAATTTTTTACGAGACATTATGCAAAAGTTAGGCTATTTTGGTTGTTCTTTCTAATATTTGACAGAGATTGTGGTAATAATTGGTGCTTTTCTTAGAGAAATTACAAAAAAATTAAACAAAGGGTGAATTTTGATGACAGCAGTCAAGCTGGTTTTGTAGATTCACTATGTTGGAAACAAAAAAGCGCAGAGCTTTCGCCCCACGCTTCTATTTTGACTTTTTACTTTGTCCTTTTGCCTTGAATTAAATCACAATGTTCACGATTTTATTCGGAACCACGATGATTTTCTTTGGTGTTTTTCCTTCGAGCCATTTTTGCGAATTTTCGTTGGCCAGCACTGCCGCTTCAATTTCGACATTGGGTGTACCAACTGCAAATGCCAGTTTGAAACGAACCTTTCCGTTGAAAGAAATCGGGTATTCAAATTCATCTTCGGTCAGCATTGCCGGATCAACAGCGGGCCATGGCGCATAAGCCAGGGTGTCGGTGTTGCCGTACAATTGCCACAATTCTTCGGCAAGGTGCGGTGCATACGGAGCCAGCAACTTCACGAATGTTTCGGCAGTTTGTTTGCTTACTTTGCCTTTTTTCAGCGCCAGGTTGTTGAAAATCATCAAGGCCGAGATACCGGTGTTGAATTTCATGCTCTCGATATCCGAAGCCACTTTGCTGATGGTTTGGTGCAACAGCTTCAAGGTTTCTTTATCGTCGGCGGCATCCACAATATTTTCAGGGTTTCCGAAGAAACGGGAAACGCGGTTCAGAAAGTTGAAAACCCCTTTCACGCCGTTTTCAGCCCAGGGTTTGGTATCTTCGAGCGGACCCATGAACATTTCGTACAAACGCAACGAGTCGGCGCCAAAGCTTTTCACTACATCGTCGGGGTTCACTACGTTTTTCAGCGATTTCGACATTTTGGCCACAATCTGGGTCAGTTCTTCGCCGGTTTCGGTGTGGAAATATTTGCCGTCTTTTTCTTCCACCAAATCGCTGGTTACTTTAGCGCCTGTCGCGGTTTGGTAGGCAAAAGCAAGGATCATTCCCTGGTTAAACAGTTTCTGGAACGGCTCCGAAGTGGAAACAATGCCCAAATCGAACAACACTTTGTGCCAGAAACGGCTATATAATAAATGCAATACGGCATGCTCGGCGCCACCCACGTATAGGTCAACCGGCATCCAGTAATTTTCAAGCTTTTTGTCGAAGATCGATTCGTCGTTCTTCGGATCGATGTAACGCAGGTAATACCAGCATGAGCCAGCCCATTGCGGCATGGTGTTGGTTTCGCGACGGCCTTTGCGACCGTTGGCATCGGTTACATACAGCCAGTCGGTAGCATTTGCCAATGGCGATTCGCCGCCTTCGCCCGGTTCGTATTTTTCCATCTCCGGAAGTTGAACCGGAAGGTTTTCTTCCACCAGCGTAATTTCGCCATCTTCCCAGTGAATCACCGGGAAAGGCTCTCCCCAGTAACGCTGACGGCTGAATAACCAGTCGCGCAGCTTGAAATTGGTGGTTGCTTTTCCGATGCCTTTTTCTCCCAACCATTCCACCACTTTCGCGATGCCCTGCTTTTTGTTCAGGCCATTCAAATCGAGGCCAATAGCTGAATTGGCAGAGTTGATATAAGCGCCGTCTTCGGTCCAACAAGCTTCGCCAGCCAACACTTTGGCGCGGGTTTCCTCGTCGGCGCTCTTCGGATCGAGGATGCAGATAACCGGAATATTGAATTTTTGAGCGAATTCGAAGTCGCGGGTGTCGTGCGCCGGAACAGCCATGATGGCGCCGGTTCCGTACCCCATCAACACATAGTCGGCCACCCAAACCGGAATTGGCTGACCGGTAATCGGGTTGATGGCATTGCGGCCAGTAAACACGCCGGTT
>Ga0209098_1002923_pt1 | contig 14642 bp, 14 predicted proteins | sample AD_JPNHW1_MetaG_FD_184429 | JGI IMG/M metagenome (GOLD analysis project Ga0209098, IMG submission 184429) | Active sludge microbial communities of municipal wastewater-treating anaerobic digesters from Japan - AD_JPNHW1_MetaG (SPAdes) (version 2) | ecosystem: Engineered > Bioreactor > Anaerobic... | reverse complement strand
TTTAAAGAAAAATGTTTGAATTTCTTTGATAATATTGACAATTATAAAATCGAATTACTATCTTTAATGACTGAAAATTTTCAGCTCATTCAATCTTGATTTTTTGCAAACCTGTTTTCTTTGAGTATAACTAAAAAAAAACATGATTTAAAAAAGGAAAATTATAGATGTATTTTTCCTGATAAAAATTAAAATTTATGAATTTTATACTTAGTACAATTTTAAAAAGGAGATTTTTTCAAAAATTTTAAAGAATAGAATTTTTCTTGTTTTTAACTTTTAGAAATAAAAAGTCTGTTTTTCCATTCATATTTCCCAAAAAGTCCCATTGCTCCTGAAATAAAAATATAAATTGGGTAAATTAATTGAAGAGGAATATAATAAAGCATTAGTTTTTTATTTTTCATAAATGCTGAAATGCCCGTTAATAAAGGAAAATCGATAATTATCTTTAAAACAAAAATAAAGAGAAACAAATTTAAAAAAGGTAGAAAGAAAATTGAAAAAATTCCTGTGAATACAATTGAGGTATTGAATAAGAAAACCAATAGAGCAATTAAAATAGTTGGGATATCAGAATAACCATGGCTTTTAGAAACCCATCGCTTGCGTTGATTTAAAAAAGAACTGAATGTTTGTTGGGGTTGTGTTTGAACTAAAGCATCATAATTTTTTAAAAAAACAATTTTTCCTTTTAATTTGTTTTTTATCTGGTGCATTAAAAAAACATCATCGCCTGATGAATACTTATCATTCAAGTTATATCCGTTTAATTTTATAAAAGCACTTTTTTCATAAGCAAGGTTTGCTCCGTTGCACATTATTGGAAACCCCAGATTTGAGCTAGCTGCACCCGATGCAATAAGACTTAGAAATTCAAGGCTTTGCATTTTCTGAAAAATATTTTTTTCATTATAAAAACATACCGGGCCAATTATCATTTCCGGTTTATGTTTTTCGTAAAATTCAGCAATTGTTTTTAACCAATATGGCTGCATAATGCAATCGGCATCAGTAGTAACAATAATATCTCCTTCTGCAACCTTTACTGCTTCTGCAATAGCTTGTTTTTTTGAACTTAAGTTTAATTTTGATAATTCAATAAGAGTGATTTTTATTAAATTATTTTTCCTGATAAAACTATTTACTAGCTCAACAGTATTATCAGTTGAAGAATCATCAACAACAATAATTTCGAATAATTCAGCCGGATAATTTTGTTTATATATTTTTTCAAGGCATTGAATAATATTTTCCGTTTCGTTTCTTACCGGTAAAATCACACTTAATTTGGTGTTTACATTTTTCAGTGAAGTCGAAAATGTTTTGATATGAAACCATGAAAAATTAAAAATCAGGATGAGTAATGCATAACAAATGCTTATGCAAAAAATAAAATAAACCAATATTTCTGAAATTAAATTCAATCTTTTCTGAAAAATTTTAACCTGAAAACAAATATTGCCCCTATCATTGCAGGTATTACAAGATTAATTATCCATAGCATAGTTGTAGAAGAAAGAACTGCAATGTCGTTTTGTGCTGCGGCATTATTAGTGGTGAAATATAAACCAATAAAGTAAAGAGCAACCGAACATCTAATTCCCAGTTCTGTTAGTGCAATAGTTGGTATAGCTGCCATTACAAGGTATATCAATGAAATTAATACCATGGCTTCGTAGTATGGAATTTTTACACCGAATAATTTTAATAAAAGATAAAACTGTGTTATAAAAACCATATATCTGAAAGTACTTATTAATATAACATTCAACAATTCCTTTTTTGTATAAATAGAAAATATTCTTCCATATGATCTTAATTTTTTTAATTTACCTGGTAGTTTATTTATAAAGACAGTTAAAACCGATACATTGAAAAAGAATAACAGAAGAACAGTAATTAAAATGACAACAAGCATAATTAATCCATATAAATAGTATTGAGGATTGTTTTGCAAATCAATGTATTCGTATGCAAAGAAAATAAAACCTACAGAACCGGCAATTGTAGTTACCAGTAGTTGGCTAATACTTCCAAGCATGGTAATTAGTGCACCTTCCCATCGGTCGGCTTTTTCTAGAATAAAAACGCGTCCTGCATATTCGCCAATTCGATTCGGAGTGAATATACTTACTGTAATGCCCGATAATACAGCAACCAGTGCTTTTAGAAAAGAAACATTTTCAATTTTACGGATAAGATATTTCCATTTTATAGTTTCGAGGCTCCAGTTTATTACCATTAGTAACAATACAAGAATATATAATTTGATAAAAGAAGATTCCCTGAATTTATTTTCGAATGAAATAAAAGTATCTATGAAATTTTCTTTTACAAATAATCTTCGGTAAATAAAATGAAATGCAACAATTACTACTGCAATCTTTATCGTAAGATTATATATTTTATGTAATTTTGTTTTATTACTCATTTGCGATGAACGAAAAAATTATTTTAGGAATCGATCCGGGAACAAACATAATGGGCTACGGCTTCATCCTGAATAAAAATAAAACTATTGAACTGATTACGATGGGAGTAGTAAAACTCGACAAACTCGATAATCAGCCATTAAAACTAAAAAAAATTTTTGAATCGGTATCAGAATTAATTGAAAGATATAAACCCGATGAATTTTCCATTGAAGCTCCTTTCTATGGAAAAAATGTTCAATCGATGCTTAAACTTGGTAGAGCGCAGGGAGTTGCAATTGCAGCTGCATTGAATCGTTCGCTTCCGGTTTTTGAATATTCGCCACGAAAAATAAAACAGGCAATTACCGGAAATGGTAATGCTTCAAAAGAGCAAGTTGCTGCCATGCTGTGTACTTTGATGAATATAAAAGAAACACCACAGTTCTTCGATGCAACGGATGGTTTGGCTGCTGCCGTTTGTCATTATTTCCAGAATAAAGTTTCTATAACTGATGATAAAAAATATTCGGGATGGAAAACTTTTATTAACAACAATCCCGACAGACAGGTAAAACCCAGATAGTCCCAAAGGAATATAATTACCTTCATTGCAAACTGAAATTTATTACATTTACATTATTATCAATTGTAAAAATATTTATGAAAAATAATAATGGCACTTTAATGCAATATTTCCATTGGTATTATCCGAATGATGGTTCACTTTGGAAAAAAGTAGCAACAGAAGCAAAGAATCTTGCAGAATCAGGAATAACAGCTCTTTGGTTACCACCTGCATATAAAGCTACAAAAGGTATTGATGATACGGGTTATGGTGTTTATGATTTATACGATTTGGGTGAATTCGATCAGAAAGGTACCATCAGAACAAAATATGGAACCAAAGATGAATACCTTAATGCTATTAGCGCAGCACACAAAGCGAAAATTCAGGTATATGCCGATGTTGTTCTTAATCATAAAGCGGGTGCCGATGATTACGAACGTGTTGAAGCCAAAAGGGTTTATGCCGATAATCGCAATATTGAATATGGCGAACCTGATTATATTGATGCGTGGACATCATTTAAATTTCCGGGTAGAAATGGAAAGTATTCACAATTTCAGTGGTTCTGGAAACACTTTGATGGCGTTGATTGGGATGAGAACAAAAAAGAAAAAGCCATCTTTAAATTTACAATGAGAGATTCGAATTGGGAGCCTATCTTAGATCCGGAAGTTGGGAATTACGATTACCTGATGTTTGCTGATATTGATTTTATGGATCCTGATGTGAATAACGAACTAAGGACTTGGGGCAAGTGGTATATCGATTTCACTGGTGTTGACGGGTTTCGTCTTGATGCCATCAAGCATATTAAATTCGATTTTTTCAGAGACTGGCTTAACGATATGCGTTCTTATTCCAAGAAAGATCTTTTTACTGTTGGAGAATATTGGAATTATAACTTGCGCATTCTGTTATTGTATTTAGAAAAATCAAATTATGAAATGTCGTTATTCGATGCGCCTCTTCATATGAACTTTTATAATGCTTCAAAAGAAGGCCGGGATTACGATTTACGCAAAATATTTGATAATACATTATTACAGGTAATGCCAATAAACACTGTAACTGTTGTTGAAAATCATGATACGCAACCTTTGCAGTCGCTCGAATCAACTGTTGATTATTGGTTCAAACCATTGGCATATTCAATTATCTTATTAAGAGCTGAAGGTTATCCATGTATTTTTTATCCAGATTATTATGGCGCATCATACAGGGATTACGGCAGAGATGGCAAACAATATGACATTGCACTTGCACCTGTTCAAAAACTTCAGGAACTGATAAAAGCACGACAACTTTTTGCTTATGGTCAACAACGCGATTATTTTGATCATCCTAATGTAATAGGCTGGACAAGGGAAGGAGACACAGATCATCCCAATTCAGGAATAGCTGTACTATTAAGTAATGGCGATGACGGATGGAAATGGATGGAAGTGGGAAAAGCACATGCAGGTAAAATATTTATTGATTTTCTTGGTAATCATTCGGGTGAAGTTACAATCAATACAGATGGCTGGGGTGAATTTAAAACAAAGGGAGGTTCAGTTTCTGCATGGGTCTGTAAAAATTAATCGAATGAGATTTAAAAAATAAAAAATCATAGTATTATATAAAAGCAAAAATGTTTTCACGCAGTAGCGGAATATTACTACATATATCATCATTACCCGGAAAATACGGGATAGGTAGTCTTGGTAAAGAAGCATTTAAATTTGCTGATTTTCTAAGTAATGCCGGTCAATCATTATGGCAGATTCTTCCTTTATGTCCAACAGGTTCGGGTAACTGTCCTTATCAAGGACTTTCAGCATTTGCCGGTAATCATATTTTTATTGATGTGGATATTCTTGTTTCTGATGGTTTTTTGAAGCAGCGGGATCTAGAAGGATTCCACTTCACAGATAAAATGGAATATTCACAGATTATAATTCATAAAACTCATTTATTTAAAAAAGCATATTCAAATTTTATTTTTAATAAATTTTCTGAGAGAGATGAATACAATGAATTCTGCTTTAGTAATGCATCATGGCTTAACGATTACGCTCTATTTATGGCATTGTTGGAGCAATACAACGGACAACCATGGCATAAATGGGAAAGGGCTTTAAAGTTTCGTGAAAAGAAAGCATTAATAAAAACTACAAAAAAACTTGAACAGGAGATTGGCTTTCATAAATTTTTACAATTCATTTTTTTCAGGCAATGGTTTTCTTTAAAAAAATATGTTAATGAAAAAGGCATAAAAATAATAGGCGATAACCCTATATATTTATCTTACGAAAGTTGCGATGTGTGGGCTAATCCTGAACTTTTTTTTCTTGATGAAAATCTTAATCCATTAAAAGTTTCAGGAGTTCCGCCTGATTTTTTCAATTCAGATGGACAAATGTGGGGACATCCATTATATAATTGGAAGGTTCATAAAAAAACAAATTTTTCCTGGTGGATCGATAATATGAAAGCAACTTTAGACATTGTAGATATTTTGCGTATTGATCATTTTATTGGTTTTATTAACTATTGGGCAATTCCTTATGGAGAAAAAACTGCAAAAAATGGAAAATGGGAGAAAGCGCCGGGGAATGATTTATTTAAATGTTTGAAGAAAGCATTAGGGAATATTCCGCTTATTGCAGAAGATCTGGGAAATAAAACAGAAAAAGTGGATAAGTTAATGAAAAGTATGAATTTCCCAGGCATGGCATTACTTCAGGAAGGTATTACAGGTGGAAGCGGTCATCCATTTGCACCACATAATTTCGATTCAGTTAATCATGTAATTTATACCAGTACACATGACAGCAATACAGTAAAAGGATGGTTTAGTCAACTTAATCGTTCAGATAAAAAGCAGGTAATGAAATATCTTGGATGTGATGAAAATAATGTTGTAAAAGATATGATAAAACAAGCATGGTCGTCAGTAGCAATCTTTTCAATAGCGCAAATGCAAGATATTTTGGAACTGGGTAGTGATGCCAGGATGAATATTCCCGGAACCATTACAAACAACTGGCAATGGCGGCTTAAAGCGAATTATTTACATAAATCAAATATTGATTGGCTTTCCGAAATAACCAAACAATATAATAGATAGGCCGAACAGAAATTATTTTACAAATCAAATTATCAATTTGTTTAGTGTGATATTTTTCAAGAGGAATTACGTTTAATAACATAAAAAAAAATTTATCCACATAACAAAAAAAGCCACTGATACCGTGGCTTTTGCTCCCCCTGCTGTCCGCCACGGCGGATTGAACCAGCGACATATTAGTAATCAGTTACATTATTTTTTAAGAAATCTCTACCAACACCGGATTTTAAATATTTTTCGTATTGCATAGCTTCGGCTCTTGAATCAAATTCTTTTGAAAAAATCAAAATCCATGGACCTTTGTTTTTAGTAAACTTTCCAAGTATTTCAGCATTATGTTCATAAATTCTACGATGAATATCATTAGTCTGCCCGGTATAATGTTTACCGGAAGAAACACTTTTAAGAACATAGACAAAAAATTTCCCCATACAACAAAAAAGCCACTGATACCGTGGCTTTTGCTCCCCCTGCTGTCCGCCACGGCGGATTGAACCAGCGACATATTAGTAATCAGTTACATTATTTTTTAAGAAATCTCTACCAACACCGGATTTTAAATATTTTTCATAACGCATAGCTTCGGCTCTGGAATCAAATTCTTTTGAAAAAATTAAATTCCAAGGGCCTTTGTTTTTAGTAAACTTACCAAGCGTCCCTTCATTATGCTCAATAATTCTGCGTTGAACATCCATTGTTTGACCCGTATAATGTTTACCAGAAGAAACACTTTTCAAAACATAAACAAAATATTTATCCATACAACAAAAAAGCCGCTGATAGTGCGGCTTTTGCTCCCCCTGCTGGACTTGAACCAGCGACCCTCTGATTAACAGTCAGATGCTCTAACCAACTGAGCTAAGGAGGAATTTATTTTATGTTTTAATTATTAAAAGAACGATATTTTTTACTCCTCCTTATTGATGCTATAACCTTCCGATAATTATCAGGATGAGTTAAAAAGGAATATTCATGTTTAAGGTGTGCAAAAGTAAAAGTAAATTTTGAATTCTCCAATAATATTTTTAAAATTTGCAAAAAAATATATTTTATGAAGAAAATTTTGGGTATTGGAAATGCGTTGGTTGACTTGATGACACAAATAAATGATGATTCTTTACTTTCGGAATTAAAACTTCCTAAAGGAAGCATGCAGCTTGTCGATAAAAATGTTTCGCGTAATATTATTGAAAAAACAAAAAATTTTAAACGTACCATTACAAGTGGAGGTTCTGCAGCAAATACCATACATGGGCTTTCAAGTTTAGGTATAAAAACTGGATTTATTGGCAAAGTTGGAAAAGATGAAATGGGTAAGTATTTTAAGGATGATATGGAGAAAAACAAAATTAAAACATATCTACTTGAAAGCAGTTCAGATTCAGGAGTTGCTGTTGCTCTTGTAAGCCCTGATGGTGAAAGAACTTTTGCCGTACATCTTGGTGCAGCAGTAGAACTTATTGCAGAAGATATTAAAACGGAATTTTTTAAAGGATACGACCTTCTTCATATAGAAGGTTATCTTTTACAGAATTATTCTCTTATTGAAACAGCTTGTGGTTTGGCTAAAAAAAATGGATTAAAGGTTTCCCTTGATCTTGCAAGTTTTAATGTTGTGGAAGCTCATCGCGACTTTTTGGAATATATCAGTAAAGAATATGCAGATATTATATTTGCAAACGAAGATGAAGCTAAAGCAATGACTGGTCATCATCCCGAAGAAGCTTTAAACCATATTGCGCAATGGTGCGATGTAGCTGTAGTGAAAACTGGTAAAAAAGGGTCGCTGGTAAAAACAAACGGAGAAATATTTAAAATAGATTCAATAAATACAAATGTTGTTGATACTACTGGTGCGGGAGATTTATATGCAGCAGGATTCCTTTTTGGTTTATTAAATGAAATATCTATTAATGAATGTGGACGAATAGGTTCATTATTGGGTAAACATGTGATTGAACAGATTGGAGCTAAAATACCTGATGATGTTTGGGGAGAAATAAAAAAGATGATATAACTTTAATTTATAAAAAAAAAGCAACTTCACCAGTTGCTTTTTTTTATAATCCAAAATACCTAAACCAATATAATTATTCTTTAACAAATCTTTTTATTATTGTTCCTTCTGCACATTCAGCTTTAATGAAGTATACTCCTTTTCCAAGATCGGAGATATTGATTTTTGTGTTTTTATTTTTTGCAGATTTTGTAAACAATAATTTTCCTTGAACATTATATACGTAGAAATTTACATTTTTAATATTTTCATATGAAACAGAAATAACATCAGTTGCAGGGTTTGGATAGATTTCAAAAGAATATGTTGCATCAGGTGTATGTGGAATACTTGTAAATATTGAATTTGAAGGTTCTGATTCACATCCATTTTCTGTAACAATTACGTAATAGGTATCAACAGTTGTCGGAGTATATGTCTGGCCTGTTGCACCTGTTATTAATCCGGAAGAGTTATACCACTGGTTACCTGTAGTTGCCGATGATGAAAGATAAGTCCCGATCTGTGTAATTACCGGAGTAGCTGGCAAATCTTTTACTGTTACAGTAGTGCTAATATATGAAGGACAACCAGCCAAAGTACCTGTAACAGTATATATGGTAGTTGTATCCGGTTCAACTGTTATGGAATTATTTATTGCTAAGTTGCTCCAAACATAAGCAGTAGAATTTCCATTTGCTGTTAATGTAGTTTGTTCCCCTTTACAGATGGTTGGATTTACCGGGCTTATACTTACTGAAGGAGCTGTACAAGCGTCCTGTACTGTTAAAAAACAATTTTTTGCCTGGGTTTCAGTTGCAGCAAAAGAAGCATAAAATGTTACAGGACCTGTTCCATTAGCAGGAGCAGTCCATGAATAAACCCATGATGATTGAAGTTGATTTGAAACACATGACTTATTGGAATATACTGTGAATCCGGCTCCGCTTGCAAAGTAACCTACTTTATTACCTCCTGCTGTTTCGGCTGTTATTTCCAGGCCGTACTGAGCGGAGTTTGGAGCTTTACAGGTAATAGAATATACTGTTCCTCCAATAAATCCTGTTGATGGGATATCGGTAATAATCCAACCAGTTACATTTAACCCTTCTGTAAAATGGCATTGAGTCATACCATTACCACTACAGTCATTATAATTATCACCGGGAGATCCGCTATATCCGGGACCTTGTTGACCATCTGTCCAGCAGAAAGCAGATTTATCTACATAAATCAATGAAAAAATAAGGACAGCAATAACTGACAGGATTGTAATTTTCTTAATCATATATTTAATTTTTTTGGGTTAGCACTTTATAATTTATTTTGTGATAGTCGGGAAAGAAATAAAGCTAAAATTTCTTACTAAACAAATGTAATAAATTGAAAAGGCAGATGCAATATTGAATTTATTAAAAAAGGTAATCAATAGGTATGTGTAGATAATATTATATTTTTTGTCTGCCAATAGATTTTATTTTATGATATATTTTTTATATAATAATGTTATTTTTACAAAAGTATTATTTAAATTTTTAGAATTACAAATTTTTTCAAAAAAAATTATCATCATAATGTTTAAAGCTCATATTTTTAAGAGTTCTTTCAATAAATGTTTATCTTCATTTTGCAAAGATGAATGTGTGGTGTTAAGTCTAATATATCACATTGATTTTATCGAAATGTGATATATTCTGTATGTGATTCATTTTTCGATGAACTCAGAATAACCGCCATTTCAAAATCAACTAACACTAGTACTCTTTAAATCTAAGCTTTTATACATTTTGTTACCTTTGTACGTATTTTATCAAGAAATGTTTTATGAAAAAAAAAGTTTCTCCGGGAGAAATAACTGAATATGTCCGCCATTTCCAGAAAAGCCGTATTTTATTGACTGCTTTAGAATTTGGAATTTTTACGATTTTAGATAAAAAACCATTGACATCGAAAATTGTTGCAAAAAAAATTAAAGCAAATGCACGTGCTACAGATAGACTTATGAATGCTTTAACAGCATTAGGGTTTTTAGAAAAAAAGGGAATTTTATTCAGTAATGCTGAACACTCTGAAAAGTATTTTGTATTTGGCAAGCGTGATTTTATGTCGGGGCTTTTGCATTCCATTAATGTTTGGGATACATGGACAAATTTAACGGAAAGCATAAAAAAGGGAAGATCTGTTATTGTAAGGCCTAAATTGATTAATAATCGAAACAAAGAATGGCTTAAAGTTTTTATCAATGCTATGCATTATCGTGCATTACGCCAGGCGCCGGATATCGTGAAGCTTATCGACATGAAAAATATTAATCGGGTTCTTGACATTGGCGGTGGAAGCGGTGCTCATGCTATGGCTTTTACTGATGCGGGAAAGCAAATTACAGCAACAGTTTTCGATTTACCCAATATTATACCTATTACAAAAAAATTTATTAAAGAAAATGGGTATTTAAAAAAAGTTGACACTTTTGCCGGCGATTATAATAAATGTGAACTTCCTAAAGGATATGACCTTATTTTTATTTCAGCTGTGGTTCATATAAATTCATATTCCGAAAATATTAGGCTTATGAAGAAATGTGTAAAAGCATTAAACCCCAAAGGAGTAGTTGTTATACAAGATCATGTTATGAAAGATAACAGGACCGAACCTGTGCAGGGAGCTATGTTTGCATTGAATATGCTTGTTGGAACAGAAAAAGGCGACACTTATACCGAATCGGAAATCAAGGAATGGTTCCAAAAATCAGGACTTCATTTTGTTAAGAGAATTCCGGTAGCAATGGGAAATTCACTAATAATAGGAAAAAAATGATATAAGTATTCATGACATACATATACAAATATCCTCAAATAGCTGTAACTGTTGACATAATTATTTTTACAAAAGAAAAAAATGATATTTATGTCTTGCTTATTCAGCGTAGTAATCCTCCATTTGAAAATATGTGGGCTTTTCCCGGAGGGTTTGTTGAAATTAACGAAACATTGGAAAATGCTGCAAAAAGAGAACTTGAAGAAGAAACAAAAATATGCAGAGTTGAATTAAAGCAGTTCTATACTTTCGATGCAGTTGAACGTGATCCACGTCAGAGAACGATTTCAGTTGTATTCACAGGATATGTTCCTTCAAAGGATATTTTTTATTCTGCTGCTGATGATGCGAATAATGTTAAATGGGTTAGGATAAAGGAAATTGATGAACTGGCATTTGATCACAAAGAAATACTTCAGAAAGCTATCAATGATTTACTACAATGAAAGCATCAACGATATTTTTTCCTGATTCTCAGATAGTATTCTTTTAGTTTCTTTGTATCCTAAATTAAATATCTCATTGATCTTAGAAATATCAAGGAGTTTAAATTTTTCAAGTCCTATAGGTTCAATAAAAATATCACATTTATTTATTTTTTTTGACATGTGCGATGAAAAACTTAAATGAAAAGAACGTTCGGCAATACTCATAATACTGGTAAATTCTTCACAGTAACCAAAAGGATTCACATGAATTCCTATTATAAAGTCACATATTTTTTCAACAGGTTCTATTGGAAAATTATTTAATACACCTCCATCAACAAAGGATTTTTCATCTATTTTAATTGGAGCAAATATAACAGGTACTGTAGAAGAAGCTAGTATAGGTTTGAGAAGTTCTCCGCTGCTAAAGTATTTACAGATACCTTCATTTAAGTTAGTTGCAGTAACAATTAATGGAATGGTAAGTTCTTCAAATGTTTTTGCTTTCAGATTTTGTGAAATGATTTTTGTAAGTCCTGTCATTTTTAAAAGACCTTTTTTGGGAATAACAATTTCTAGGTATTTGAATAGTTTTTTTTCCGAAAACATATTCATTATTTCATCCCCGTTTTTCCCGTCTGCATATAATGATCCTGCAATTGCTCCTGCACTTGTACCCGATATGATTCCAGGAAAAATACCGGCTTCATTTAATGCTTTCAGCGCTCCGGCATGAGCAAAGCCTCTTACTCCGCCGCCACTTAATACAAGACCAATTTTATATTTTTTTTCTTTAATCATTAAGCTTTGTAAACTTTGTGATTTTATGTTGATTATTAATAGTCAGGTTTAAGGTATATATTCCGGTTGCTAATGATTCTGTTGTTATGTTAATGATATGTTCTCCTTCCGAAAAATCCTGCGAAGTGGATTTACTTATTAGTCTACCGCTAAAATCAAATATTTCATAATGAATAGTTGCATTCTTTTTCAGGTTTAATGAAATATTGTAGTTGTCGTATACAGGGTTAGGATAAAAATTTATTCCTGAAAAATAGATGTCAGAAATATTTCCAACAGTAATAGCTGGTTTTTTTATCCAAATTGGATTGGTATAACAATTAAAATTTTCGGAAGACCTTTTATAAATGGAACTTAGTGTACCATAATTCTTATATGTAGTTAACTCGGCACGAATGTAAAAATATTTGTTATCCTGAATACTATCGGGGGCAATAAAAAGCAGCAATAATGAATCGACATTGTAGATATAAGATTTATTTAATACTGATGAATCAAGTGGCAGATAAATAGTGTGTTCTCCATTTTGAGTACCTACAATAAATTTTAATTTATTAAAGTTTCCAAATTCGGCAGAAGTAACTATATCTAATTTCAATTTCGCATTTTGATATTCGGCTACTGTTGGTGTTGCTTCCTGTCCTACTATATATTCCGAAGTGCTGTTATTTCCGTCAATGCTTATTCCAATTGAAACCAGGGGACCATCAGATATAATTGAATTTCCATTTTCAAGTGATGACAAAATATTGCTTCCTGCATTTCCCATTCCTGATGGGCAATAAACCAGTGTAGTTAATTTTCCTATAGCATCATCACTGATGTCGCCGGTAACACCATATACAAAATTTGTATTACAATAATTAAAATCGCCATGAGCATCGCTTCCTGCAGAAATATAAAATTTATAATTATTCAAAGCATTATTGTTATTTTTCATTATCAATCCTTTTTTCAGAAGGTATTTCGTTACTTCTAATCCACCCAGAAAACGATTAATACTTGATGAAGTATTGGTTGAATCATAAACAACAAAAGGTGTAATTCCGCTATCATATGTTACATTCCATGGATTAAACGATTCATCGGTAGTTGCCATAGTATTGTGGTAATTCCAGATTTGTCCGCCTTTAATTTTTGATTTAAAAAGTTCCATGCTTGTATTTGTTGAAAATATATCAGATGCGTATGATGTGTTATTACATATCACCACATCATGACCTGCAGAATTTGCACCATTAGCCAAAAATCCTGCATCGTTTAAATTCCAAATTCCTCCACTGATTAATGAAGAAAGTTTATCGCCTCCGGAAAATGGATGTGCAGCATATGCGAAACCTCCCTTGGCTGTAAGTGTGTCAATGATATTATTAATGGTAATTGAAGTCGATGATAAGTCACCACCACCGTCGCCAAGGTATGGCAAAGAGTATGGCGATGAACTTTGAGGATAGCAAAGCATATGAACAACACTACCTGCACTATTCTTTACTGATGCTTCTTCACTGTGAATAAACAACATGGAGTTATCCTGGTCATTTAAGGTTTGGATTTCTGATGTTTCGCGGTTCCAGTTACTTTGTATACTTGAACCATATTCATCATAATCGCATGAATGATTTGTTGAAGTTATCCAGTCGAGTCCAACAATTTTTGCAATTTCTTTAGTGCTTACTAAAGGCAATCCATATTCCGCAGAATTGTTTGTGTACATTGTATGATAATGTGCTTCGCCACGGTACCAATCCTGTAATTTCGGGAAAGTATTGTCATATCTGAATACCCTGAAATATAATTCATCATCAGCTTCAAGTCCGCCTAAAGAAAAATAAACTTTAATGTCAACTATATCATCAAACCCAACTAATTTATCAGGAGGAATGGTAATTGTAAAATACCAGAATTGATGATTTACATTAACATAATCTCCATCCAGCCATGAATTATCTTTTGTAAATTGAATGGTATAATTTGGGTCTTTAACCGGAAGGCTTTCATCAAACGATTGGACATCTAATGTGGCTTCAGTTACCGATTTTGCAGAGAAAAGTGAAAGGAATGCACTGTCAGTATATGTATTAAAAGTGATAGGGTTTCCGAATGATGCATCTTTTGCATTTTTTATATAAATGTTTACATAGATAAGATCGGCATTACTATTTGTTAAGTTAGCATCTTTGATAAAAACATGAACAGGGATACCGTTTAACCCTCCTGACCCATTAGTTTTTTTCATATGCCATGGTGTATCGGCAATAACATCTTTACCGGTTACATTGGTTTGCTTTGGATCTTTATAATTGCTTTGTGCGTTAATTATAAATGGAAATGAAAGAAGCAGAAAAAAAATAAATTGTTTTTTTAAAAAAATCATAATTAGGGGTTGCTGAAAAATTCGAAGATGCTTTATTTTCAGGAATTATCTGCATATTTGTAGAATAAAAATGCATGAAAATATGGCAAAAGCATTCAAAAACCGCGCATCCAAGAATGCATATATCAGTCC
>Ga0209098_1002919_pt1 | contig 14647 bp, 10 predicted proteins | sample AD_JPNHW1_MetaG_FD_184429 | JGI IMG/M metagenome (GOLD analysis project Ga0209098, IMG submission 184429) | Active sludge microbial communities of municipal wastewater-treating anaerobic digesters from Japan - AD_JPNHW1_MetaG (SPAdes) (version 2) | ecosystem: Engineered > Bioreactor > Anaerobic... | reverse complement strand
TGTACTGATACATCTTGTTCTTGGACACCGGCTTGCCCTCGGCATCGAAAGCCTTGCGCACCTTGCCAGCGATTGCTTTTACACGCGGATTCTCCGAGAGCGGCCCGATAATCTCTGGCTCGCGGTCGTCGAGCTTTTCTACCTTTCCGTTGGAGTACATCACCGACTCGATAAAAGCGCCGTCTGCACGCGGGCAGTTCGCCTCGTCCGTCGCAAGCGTCAAAACAGCCTTGAGCTTTTCGTCCATCGCGTTTCGGATTGCGTCCACATCGCCCTTTGCGATCACCTTGTTCGCTTCCAAATACGCGGCAAAGTCTTCGATCGAATCCTGTTTCTGCCAGAGCTCGACCTCTTCCTTCGTTCTGTAGCTCGAAGCATCGGAAGGCGAGTGCCCGGCAATTCGGTACGTGATCGTGTCGAGCAAAACAGGCCCTTTGCCTTCGAGCAAGATTTTCTTCTTGCGCGCCACCGCATCTGCCACAGCCAAAGGATCGTAGCCGTCGACACGCTCGGAGTGCATAGCCTCCGGATTGACCCCTGCGCCCACGCGCGCCAGAATCTGATACCCCATCGTCTCGCCGAAGGTCTGTCCGCCCATGCCATAGAAATTGTTGAAAAAATTGAAGAGAATCGGAGGAGCGCCACCTGCGGATTCTGGCCACAGGGTGCGGTACTGATCCATTGCGGCAAAGGTCATCGCTTCCCACACAGGCCCGCAGCCAAGCGCCGCATCGCCGACGTTGGACACGACAATGCCAGGCTTTTTGTTGATGCGCTTGTAGAGCGCAGAGCCTGTGGCGATATCCGCAGACCCGCCCACAATCGCGTTGTTCGGCATTGACCCGAACGGCGTAAAGAAGGCGTGCATCGAGCCGCCCATGCCACGGTTAAAGCCCGCCTTGCGCGCAAAAATCTCCGCAAGGACACCGAACAGAATGAAGTTCTCCGACAGTGAGCGCAGATCATTGTAGCCGATTTTTTCTGCATAGCGCAGCGTGTCGCCGCTGTTATACGTTTTCATGATGGTTTCGAGCGACTTTTCGTCGAACTTGCGCGCCGCTGAGAAGCATTTTGCAAGGATTTCCCCATGGCTGCGGTGGGAACCGAAGATAAAGTCCTCAGGGTCGAGAGCCGCCGCCTGGCCGACCGCAGCCGCTTCCTGTCCCATCGAAAGGTGCGCAGGGCCGCGGTGATCGTACGAAATTCCATTCCACGAGCCAGTTTTTTTGAGCGAATCGATCATGTTTTCGAACTCGCGGATCGCGATCATGTCGTGCAACATTGCGACGAGCCCTTCTTTTCCAAAGGTTTTGACCTCGTTCGCAAAATTTCTTTTGTACTGATTTATCGGAATCGACGGGAGGGTCAAAATTCCGCTCTTGCGTACCTCCGCCGGGTCGACAAGCAATGATTTAGGCATATCTACTCCTTTTCAGAAAATTCTCATTCAAAAATTCAAATTCACACCGCAAAATTCATATCGCAAAGGCCCACGCGGCCTCGCGGATCACTTCCGACACACTTGGATGCGGGAAGACCAACTGGCGCAGGTCGTCGATGGTGAGCTCCTCTTCGATCAGCGCAGAGGCTCCCCAAATGATCTCGGAAGCATAGGCGCCCACAATATGCACACCCAGAATCCGCTTCGTGCCCTCTTCCGCAAGCAACTTGACCGAACCCGGCGCAGCAAAGCCGTTTTCCGCGACAAAGCGTCCGGAAACGCGCAACGGGACGGTCGAGCTTATCGTCTTAAGACCGCGCCGAACGGCTTCCTGCTCCGTCAAGCCCACGCCCGCCGCTTCCGGTATACTGTACACAGCCCACGGGATGGCGTCGTAGCGCACGATGTTCCCGTTTTCAGCAGCCTTGCCGTCGGTGAGGATGTCCGCCGTGGCTACATCGGCCATGCGGTATGCGGCGTGTGCAAGAAGGCTCTTGCCGGTTACGTCGCCGATGGCCCACACATGTGGCAGATTGGTGCGCATGCGCTCATCCACCGCAATGCCCCTGCCCGTGTAATCGAGCCCGGCTTCTTTGGCGCCCCAGCCCTCGACCGCCGCCTTGCGCCCAACTGCCATAAGCACAACGTCCGCTTCCACCTTGGCCTCGGCACCGTCTTTGGTGCGGTAACACACCGTACCGCCCTCGATTTTTTCTACCTTGCAGCCCAAATTGAATTTGACCGCCTTGAGCGCTCTGCGCAAAATCGGCGCCATATCCTTATCCATAAAGGGCACAATCTCGTCCAACATTTCGACGATTTCCACCGTGGAGCCCAAGGCCGAGAAAAGGCTGGCGAACTCCACGCCGATAACGCCGCCGCCGATGACGCAGAGGCGTTTGGGTACGGCGTGCAGATTGAGGGCGCCGGTAGAATCGATGACCTGGGGGTTGTCTCTGGCGCCCGGAATCGGCGGCACAACCGGCACTGAGCCTGTGGCTATGATGATGTCGCGGGCTTTGTACACGGCGCCGTCTATTTCGACAGCGCCCGGCCCAAGCAGTTTTGCAGCTTTGGCTACCACCTCGACGCCGAGTTTTTTCTCGGTGAGGGCGACCGCATTTCTGTTCTTTTCGACAACTTCGTTCTTCCAGGCCTGCATGGTCGCCCAGTCGTAGGTGACATTTTCAGCCTTGACGCCGAACCGCGCGGAATCCTGCGCATGGACGTATTCTTTTGCGCCAGCGAGCAGGGTCTTGGTGGGGATGCAGCCTACATTGAGGCAGGTCCCACCCAGGAATTCCTTTTCCGCAAGCAGAACTTTCTTGCCGGCATGGGCAAGCCGCTCCGCCGCGAGATATCCGCCAGGGCCACCACCTATCACAATCGCATCGTAATTCACATTCTCCATATCAGTCTCCATTTATTGACATACATCGATACCTGCCGGACATTCCGCTACGCCAGCACCGCAATGTCGATGTTCGCTATGTAATTCGAAAGCTCCTTGAGGTAGCGCGCGGCATCTGCGCCATCCACAACCCGATGATCCACCGTAAGGGAGAAGCCGATTCGCATCTCGAATTGAGGCTCGCCGCCTCGTTCCACACTCGCCTGTGTTGGCCTGGGCATGATGCAGTCCACACCCAAAATGCCAGTTTCCGGTGTATTAAGGATGGGAGTAAAGCTCTCGATACCAAAAGCGCCAAGGTTCGTCGCCGTAAAGGTGGCACCCGTAAGGTCGTCCGGATTCACGGTGCCGTCCAGGCAGCCCTTGGCGAGCCGCTTCGATTCTTCAGAAAACTGTCGCAAACTGAGCGTGTCTGCATTTTTGACCACTGGAACCATGAGGCCGCGCGGCGTATCCACGGCGAGCCCGAGATGGACATGCTCGTAGCTGCGGATGACGTTGTCGATGACATGCGCGTTGATGCGTGGATATCGCTTGACGACCTGTACCGCAGCGTACCCGACAAGATCGCCAACGGTGACCCCGGAAAGTCCGAGCGCCGGATCCGAGTTCTTGAGCCGCGCTCTTAACGCAAGCAATTTGTCTGCTGGCGCACTCGCGTTAAAGGTGAGTTGTGCGCTCGACTGCAGAGACTGCATCATGCGCTCGGCAATGATTTTGCGGATGCTCTTTATTGGCGTTTCCGTGTAGCTTCCAAGCACATCCGCGCCCGTCGCGCCACTTACAGCAGCCGCACCACTTACAGCAGCCGCACCACTTACGGCAGCAGCCGCAACGTTTGCCGCAGCTGTCGCAGCCGCGACCTTCGGTTGGGCGTTAGCCTCGGCAGTTTTTACCTCGGCAGTTTTTGCCTGCGCAGCGGCAGCAGCCACATCGGCGGCCGTCATCCTTCCACCCAAACCGGAACCCGCTTTCTTGCCAGACTCATAGAGTTCGTTCAATGCCGCTATGCCGCGCGCCGTTGCCGTCAGCTTAGGAGCCTCCTCCACCACCTTGGCCACGTCGCGCTCTATAATTCTGCCGCCAGGACCAGTCCCCTGCCCTACAAATTCCCGCACAGCATCGGCGGAAAGCCCTGCGGCCTTCGCGGCCTGCTTCGCACGCGGACTCACGCCGACCGCATCGGCCTCCTCAACTTGAACAGGCTGAGCCGCTTGAACGGGACCAGCGCCTGTAGTGGCGATTCCAGAAGTACCGCCGGCAGCAACGCCTTCCGCGGCACCTGCGCCCGCCGCGGCTCCTGCAAAGCCGGCTTCTTTAAGCGCAGCCTCCACGGACTCTCCAGTGGCACCAATCACCACAATTGGCTCCATAACCGGCACATCGTCGCCTTCAGGACGCAGCACCTTCAGTACCGTCCCACTCACGCCCGCCGGAACCTCCATCGTTGCCTTGTCTGTCTCTATTTCACAGAGCACCGTGTCAGCGTTGACCTCCTGGCCCTCCGCAACATCCCATTTTACGATAATGCAAGACTCGACCGTATTGCCGAGCTTGGGCATCACCACCACATGAGCCATAAGCCCTCCTTGCCTCACTCTAGTTATACTGCATCCTATACCATTCGAACTTGAAGATTTGCTTCCGCCATTGCACGGCGGGCATCTTCGTCAAGCTTTATGTCGGTAATTATTCCATCCATTTCTTCCAGCGGAAGCACACTCACAAAACCACTCTTGCCATATTTTGAAGAATCTGCGACGAGCCAGGTCTCTTCAGCGCGGTCCTTCATAGCCTTAACAATCTCCGCGCCCTCCACCAACTGTGTTGTGAGCCCTGCCGCCAGGCTGAACCCGTCCGTCCCCACAAACGCATACCGCACGTTAAACCCCGCGATAGCCTTGAGCGCGACCGGCCCCACCAGCGACTCAGTTTCCTTCCTGAAAATGCCACCGGTCAGGATGATGCTCAGCGCCGGGTTCAGCCTGGCGTTAGAAAAGACAAGTGTAGAATTAGTAACGATTTGCACGCCTCGTTTGCCCGCGAGGTAGCGGATGATGAGCGCCGTCGTGGTGCCAGCCTCGATCATGATGGTGTCGCCATCCTGCACGAGCCCCGCCGCGGCTTTGGCAATTCGATTCTTTTCTTCCACATTGAGCCGCTGCCGTTCCAGAATGTCGCGGGAAAAAGACGATTGCGCCCCACCGCGCGTGCGGTTCAAAAAGCCCTTTGCCTCGAGGTTCTTGAGGTCAGAGCGGATGGTGACTTCCGACACGTCGAGCTCGCGCGCCAGTGAAGATACCGAGAGCGAGCCTCGTTCAGCCAAGATGTTGAGAATGAGCGTTTCCCTGTCGCCAAGTTCCTGGTTCATCCACGCACCACCATTGAGTGGCATAGCGATCGTTCGACCATGCACGCCACCGTTTCAATTTCCAAAATGCTTCGATTTGATTTCGAAAATCTTTCGGAATGGTTTTATTATAGTACCGGCCCTGGACGAATTCAAGGGAGAGGCTTGGGCAAATCCGCCCTGCAATGAGTTTTTTCTGAAGAATCTGCCTGCAGGCCTTTACTTAAGACCGACAGAGCCTACAATTAGTAAGAGAATTCTTTGTACTCCAAAAACATTCCTGATTTTGACCTTGAAGGAGCGATGTGCCCATGGCTCAAAGACGTAGTGAAGCACCTACATTTAGTTCACCACCATCAGAATTACCTGAACTAGTACCTCTTGTTACCTACAATAGGGGAAAAAAACAATGAAACACTTTGTACCACTCGCTGCCTTGCTTCTAGTTTTCACGGTCTGTCTCCCGCAAGGTTGGGCCCAGACTGACCAGGTCTCTCAAACCGATCAGACCACCCAAGATTCGGTGCCAAAACAAGATTCGGCACCAGAATTGGCTTTCCCCGATGAAGGAGATTTCCGTTCCATGAGTTGGGGAGCTGCCTTTTTTGCCATGCACGACTTTTTCTCCCGCGCCTATGCGTTCGGAGAATGGAAACAGATCCCTTGGGATTTTATGGCCTCCTACTTTGGCCAGAAGATTGTTGCGGCCGAGGCAACAAAGGACCGAAACGCCTATCGTATTGCGCTACTCGAGTATTTGCGCATGATTCCAGATGGCCACGTGAAGCTAACCAGTCCGCTTGATGACCTAAAAGCACAAGCCCTCGGAGGAAGCTACGGCCTGGGCCTTGCAGAGCTTGACGACGGTGCCGTCGTCGTCGCGGCCACTCGCGCCACCGGCCCCGCCGCCCGCGCCGGCATCCCTTCCGGTTCGCGCATCCTCTCCTGGAACGACATCCCCATCCGCGCCGCGCTCGTGGCCGCCGATACGCGCTGGTTTAAGAATGCCGCCACAAAGGACGACCTTGCACTGGAGCGGCTCCAGGCGCTTGCCCGTGCCCCAGTCGGCACACAGGCGCGCATCGAGTACATTTTTCCGGCTTCTCCTTCTGCCGATGCTGCGCCTGACACTCCTGACGCTCTTGGCTCTCCTGCAGGTTCAGCCCCTCAACAAAACGACGCCCAATCAGTCCAGAACATTCAATCTGCCACGCTCACCGCGGAGAGCGACGACTTTGCCGACCTTTCGCTTTTTGATCTGGCGCCAGTCCCAACCATGGAAGAACTCCGCAAAAATGTTGAGTGGCGGATCCTTGATAACAATATTGGCTACCTACGTATCTACCATGTAATTCATTTTGATGACATGACAAAATATCCAACTGAAGTTACTGGTGCTGTGGCAGAAGCCCTTGAAGCTTTCCATGCCGCCGGCGTTGGTTCCCTCATTCTGGATCTTCGAGGCAATCGTGGCGGCTCGGATCAGGTTGCCGCGGATATTTCCGGCCATTTTGCCGACACGAAGCGCTTCTTTGAAAGCACAGCCTGGTACAACGCGGCTTCTGGCCGCTTCGACCTTGCCAATTCCGATCTCTTTGCCCAGACTTTTGCCTTAGGCGACAAACCCCTTTGGGTTGAGCCGCGCGAGCCTCATTTCCGCGGCCAGCTCGTTGTGTTGGTCAATCCAGCCACGATAAGTTCGGGCGAAGGCCTTGCAATGGCGATTGGTCGACTTCCCAACGCTGATGTGATGGGGTTTTACGGAACACACGGTTCTTTTGGCCTTATTCCATGGCCAGTCGCCATGCCAGAGGACTTCTGGTTTGAATTCCCCATCGGGAGGTCGCTCAACGAGCACGGCAGAATACAGATAGATTCCGACGCATCCGGTTCGGGCGGCGTTCAGCCTGAGCTCCGCGTTCCCCGCACATTGAAGAACATCAGTGCGTATGCTGCCGGTATCGATGTCGAACTTGTATATGCCTGCCAGTGGCTTGCGGCACATTCGAGCCCCAACTTGCAGCACTAAAGGATCACCGTTATCACCCTCCAACCGCGATCTCCACCGCGATAATCGCCACCAGGTACATGACTGGCGTAACCCAGCCCAGGATCCTGTGCATTTTTCGCAACTGCGCTTTCTTGTCTTTATCCTTCGACTTAACCATGGAGAATCCCAAAACCGGTTGTGCGATGAGCAAAACAAGCGTAATCAGACCGATGATGTGGTGAGCAAGTGGAAGTTGCACGCCATATGCTGGCGTTACCATTACTATGGCCGTGATAATGCCCGCAACCGCCAATATCGGTGCGGCAACATTCAAACCGCGATGTACTTTGAACCACCAGTCCTTCTTTTTGTAGAACCGTGCGATGATGATGGCCACCACCATGCACAAGAATCCGAGCCCCATAAGTCCGCCATGCAGCGAGATAAGGTTCATGTCCACATCCCTCCTTTTCGTGTTCATTCCAAGGCATTTTCCGTCCAGATCCAGGGCCCGTACAGCTGAAATCCCGATCTGGCTCCGTTAAAACTCCTTGGTCATTAAAAACTAACGAGACCCGTCATGATGCACACAACGGGCCTCAAAACCTCAAAGTTGCTACTTTATAACGCGCCAGCTCAGTTCACTGGTTTGAACTTTTCCTTGGCCGAGCCACAGACTGGGCAAACCCAATCCTCTGGCAGTTTTTCAAACTCTGTACCGGGCTTTACGCCCGAGCTGGGATCGCCTTGTGCTGGGTCATAAATGTAGCCGCACACTGAGCATTTGTACTTTTTCATTCTTACCACCTCCCCTTTTTGTAGACCTCGATGCTAGACATACTTAACCCTTTACAGGGTTTTTTGATTTTACGCTCCGATAACCAATTTAGAAAGCCCGACCGCATCCTGAAGTGCTGCCGCGATGTCGCGTGGCGCCGCGGCGTCACCGATGACAAAGAGCTGTGGCACTTTGCCTTTAAGTGCGTCGTACAATTCGCCATTGGCCTTCTTCATCCCTGTTTCGACCACCGCGTCTACATTCTCAATCTGCCCGCCTGTGGCCAGATAAATATTGAACAGACCAGCATTTCCATCCTTCACTTCGGTTATGACACTCATTGGATGCAGCATAAGATTTGGGTTGCCGGCCAGCCGCTTAAAGTTGTCCAGCAGGATGGGCGCCGTCACATTTTGTCCGTTGAAGAATGCCGGACTCACCCAATGGACCTTTGCACCCTGTCTGAGCAAGAGCTCCACCGTCGCAGAACCTTCGGTACTGGCGTCATTGTCCATTACCACCACATTCTTGCCGGTCACTTTTTTGTTCACTGCATCCAGGGTGTTGTAAAACCCTGGCCGCGACGCAACCGCTACTGATCCTGTTGCTACCACCACGACATCTGGATGCTCGGCCAGCACCGCTTCCGCCGTCGCCGCCACACCCAGCCGAATCTCGACATTTTTCAGGGTCGAAAGCATATACGTAAGGTACCTGCTCACCCCCGATACGCCGCGGCGCCCCGGCAGCATGCTTTCCCAGCGTACTCTGCCGCCCAACGTCGTGCTCTTTTCAAAAAGGACGACATTGTTGCCTCGCCGTGCATAGATTTCGGCGGTTTTCATGCCAGCGGGCCCGCCGCCTACCACGACGATCTTTTTCGGCGTCGCCGTTTTCTGGTAGAGAATATCCTCGCGGTATTCCTCCTCGTGGCCAGATGTCGGGTTCTGTACACAGCTGATGGGCAGGTTCAAAAGGAGCCGCCCCATGCACTTCTGATTACAGCCCAGGCAGCCGCGGATCTCGTCCGCCTTGCCGGCCTTAGCCTTGTTCGCCCAGAATGGATCCGCGATGAGCGCCCGCGCCATACCTACCAGGTCGCAGGTGCCGTCTTCCAGCGCCTGCTCCGCCATGGCCGGCCACACTAGCCGCCCATTGCCAATGATGAGCGCGCCCGTCTCTTTCTTGATCCGCGCTATGTCCTGCAGCATGAAGCCTTGTGGAATGTTCATGGATGGCACCAGCATGTCGATGCTCTCCCATGTCCCGGAATCGATGCTGATGTAGTCGGCTACGGCCGCGATCAGCTTGGCATAGACCATCGCTTCGTCAACGCCATAGTCGCCCTGCACGTAGCGGTTGATGCACAGCCGCACACCGATGGGCACGTTGCCCATGCGCTCACGCAGGCCTTTTAGAATCTCCACTACGATTCTGACGTTGTTTTCCAGACTACCGCCATACTGATCGGTGCGCTTATTCTTTGTTAGTGAAACAAATTGACCCAGAATTCCGTCGTGCGCCACTTTTATCTCCAGACCGTCGAACCCGGCCTGCATGGTAGTTGCCGCGCTTTGCACGAACGAGTCTTCCAATTCTTTGATTTCTTCCAGGCTCAAGGCCTTTGGAATTTCGCCTACGGTCAGGTCCGGCACATTGGACGGCGCCCATGTCGGCCTAAAGGTTTCCCAGCTCTTGGTCTGGTTGCCCATGTGGGAGAACTGAACAAAAATCCTGGCGTCGTATTTGTGCACGGCATCTACGATTTTTTTGAATTTAGGCACATTTTCCGCAACGTAGCCCGCATGCATCCCCGGATAGAGACCTGTGGGGTGCGTAATCACGCTGGGAATGATGACGAGCCCTACCCCGCCTTCCGCTCGCTCTGCATAGTAGTAGGCTGACCGATCTGTCGGAGCGAAATACTGGTCTCCGTACGATGTGGCGTGTGGCAAGAACACCACGCGGTTCTTGAGTTCGACATTTCTGATCTTGAGTGGTGAAAAAAGCACCTTAAACTCTTGCGGAAGGTCGGGCTCCCCTTCTGTACTGCCGGTAGTAACCATAGGCAACCTCCCATCAGAAACATAAAGAGAAACAATATATTATAAAATCATAATATTTGAACGCGCAAGAGGTTACAGATAACTGGTTCCCTGACAAGTCCGAGGCCTTCTGTTGGGTCGCAATTTGCTTTAAAATTGTTGTTGTAAAGACCCATTCTTTTTTTTGTGTGCTGAACCGGCCTAGAACCCGTGAGGAGGACTTATGAACTTTTTTGCAAATCGAAAGCCATTCAAATTGATGCTTTTCGTTGTGCTCGTGTTGTTTGTCGCGCTGGCCCCTTTAAGCGCCCAAAGTTCGACATCGTACGACAGGACCATCCGCGTGTCCGGTAGTTACCAGACCACGGTGATCGCCGACATGGCGGTGCTGACGCTCTCGGTCACCAAGCAGGCTGCCACGCCGCTCATGGTTCAGAACGCGGTTACCAATTCCGCAGACAAAATAGTAAGAGCGCTGCTCTCCTTGGGGATCGAACGCAAGGACATAGCGACAAGCGCCTTCTCGCTCTCCGCAATTTACAACGACGAAGAAGGCAAGCAGAACGAAATCGTCGGTTATCGCAGCACCAGTACCATAACGACAACCATTTACGACACCAGTAAGGTGAGCGCGTTGGTTCAAACCGGCATGGAAGCCGGCGCTAACGGAATCGAATCGCTCAATTACCAAAAAAAGGACGCCGAGGCCATGGAAATCGAGATGTACCAAAAAGCGGTGCTGAATGCCATGGACAAGGCTCAGGCTATGGCGCAAACCTTGGGCGCGACGCTCGGCAAACCGGTCACGGTGGAAGAGCAGTCCTTCTCTGCGCGTGGCCAGAACGAACCGGTTTACTTCATGAAGGCCATGGCAGGGCCCAGCGCGCCCGAAGACGCCTTTGCGCCGGGCAGCCTGCAGGTGAGCGCCTCGGTGCGCATTGTGTTCGAACTGCAATAAGCCGGACTGAGATCCGCCCCGCCCCCCTATCTCCTCCACCCAAAGCGCAAAGGTCCGTGCTCGAGAACTTTCATGTTGAAATTATAAATTGTTATTCCTGCCTCTTTTAATGTACTAGATTTGTATTATAATAAACTTATCTCTTATTCATCTAAGGAACTAAGGTCGGAATGCAAAGGCGGAATGCAAAAAGGAGGCTAGAATGAAGAAATTTCTGAAGATCACAATGCCAATCTTGTTGGTGGCATTGGTGCTGCTTTCTTCCTGTGATCTCTTTTCCATGTTTGCGCAGAAAGGAAAGGTCACAGGTATTGTCTACTCTTCGGCGACCGGTGAACCACTTGAAGGTGTTAGGGTGACAGCGAGCGGAAGCTCAGCAAGCGCAACAACCAATTCTGATGGGGAATTTACGATTGAGCTTCCTGCAGGAACCCGAACGCTGCATTTTGCCAAATCGGGCTATCAGTTCGCGGATGTTACAGTGGATGTTGTCGCGGACGAAGAGACTGAAGTTGTCGAAGACATTGTTGGGTATCCTGAGCTGACCAGCGGGCAGTATCGAATCGTGCTTACCTGGGGCGAGAACCCTCGCGACCTTGACTCCCATCTCATACTGCCGAACAACGACGATGTCTACTACGGCGACCAAGTTGCCGACGATCATTCTGCCAACCTTGACTGGGACGACACCTCGAGTTACGGGCCAGAAACAATCACTATTGATACCATGAATCCTGGCGATTACTATTATTCTGTTCACCACTATGCCGGTACTGGAACCATCGGTACATCTGGCGCTGTCGTAAAAGTCTATAATTCTTCGGGACTCTGGAAAACCTACACGGTTTCGAGCGCCCCAGGCGCAGGGACATCAACCATGCTATGGTGGCGCGTTTTTAAATTGAATGGTACCACGATTACACCGATTAACGAACTTGCAGATACAGCAAAATGAAGGTTAATCCGCTCATCTTCTGTCACACGTGAATTCCGGGAGGCTCCAAGTGAGCCTCCTTCCTAGTTTGTAGGGAGGGGCGAATTCGATAGACCGGGCCAAGTGAGCACATTCGAGGTATAGTACAAGAAGTTCTGTACTCACTTTTCGTGAGGGAACGCAATACCACCTACATACATCATGTTCACAGAGACATCTTGATTGATGCTCACCATCCTTTTCAGTGATTTCGTGCATCTGATTGACAAGAAAGGCCGTTTAAACTGCTTAAAAGGAGGGAGGACATTATGAAAAAACAATACGTCTTGGTATTGTGGTGGGCTTAACGATGGTGTTAGCTGTCTATCTTGCAGGCTGTTCTTTTAGCGCGCCAAGCCCTCACTTAGATATTATTCCTAAGTCCACTAACACTTACTGTGTGAATTACACGTGTTACTTTACCATATCTGCCTCTAATATTTCTGGTGCTAGTCGCCTTACCATCACGTGCAACTTTGGTGATGGAACAAGCACAGAAACGTGGGCCAATGTAGACAGCGGTGGTAATGCAACTGCCTATGTTGTCCACGCCTATAAAGAACCCGGTAGATACAGGCTGAGTGCTTCAGCTGTTGCAGGAGGTCTTGAATTGCGCGCATCGCCCATAAGCATTACGATTACTACGGCACCAAGTTGTGACCTCATGGATATGCAAACACTAACATATGGATCGAGGCGAATCGCAAAGGTTACTGAGTCACGATAGACAGTTCAAGGGAAACTTGCCACGCAGCCTCCACGTGTTTTATGACGAACGAGACAAGCGCTTCAAACCCAAAACCAACCCCTCCAAGATAAATGAATTGTCTGTCATGCGCCGCCCCAAGGACCAAATTGCGCGTTACTCGGCTCAACCACCTACCACTGCGTTTCGGTAGCGTTAACTGTGAAAATGCTGTCAACCGGCGAGCATATTGTACTAACCAGCACTCTCTGGTATCCTTTCTGCCTGTGGAAATTCCGCTCAGCTTAAAAAAACACAAAGACGGCCGCATCTCGTACGGCTTTCCCCTCTGGTTTAGAATCCTGGACCTCGCAATTATCGCCCTCATTGTAGGGAGCATGTTTGTGTCTGAACTTGCCCCAGGCGTCATGGCGTGGGTACTGGTTGCGTTGCTCGCCGTGGGTTCGTTGTTCGAGGAGCGCTGGACTGTCCGACCAGACCAGCGGTGTATCGAACATCGGGTTGGTGTATTTCCCGTTTTGCGCAAAACCAGCATCAGCTTCGATTCAATTGTGCGCTTCAGCATCGACATGTTTGCGCGCGGTACCATCCCCGGATCCGAAGATGAGGCAGCAGTCAAGCAGAGGGGCTTCAGCATGCTTTACGACAAGCAGCCAACTGAAGATGTTGGGCGCGTGGCCCGGCCATCCACCTACAAAAAACCTTATGCAACGCTCCTCATCGTTACAAAAGACGATGCAACCTACCTGGTCGATACACAACCTGCCAAGCGGGCTACGCACCTGCTCGAGGCAGGCACCCAGCTCGCCAAGGCCTGCGGCTTCGTGCTGCAAGAGCAAGAGAACAAGCAATAGCTCTCCAATCAGCGTATTTTGGTCATATTTGACAGATTTGTCAGGCCATGTGATAATAACAAGAGCGACTGAAAACGTTTTTATACTGAATGCGAAAACGCGATACAACGCTGTCCAGACGCTGTCTTGCGGCCATTCAATGAGCATTTCACCATTTATAAGTAGGAGTAAGATATGGCAAAACCAATCGTTATCGGAATCGTCGGAGCAGGGAGAATCGGAAAGCTCCATGCTGCAAACGTCATGTACTATATGCCCAATGCAAAGCTCAAAACCATCGCGGACACGAACCTGACACCCGAAATGGAAGACTGGGCCAAGAATCTTGGCATTCCTCACGTTTCGAAAAACCCTGAAGACATTTTTACAGATCCGGAAATCCAGGTCGTGATGATCTGCTCGTCCACCAATACACACGCCGACTTTATCATCCGCGCCGCTGAGGCAAAGAAGCACATTTTCTGCGAAAAACCGATCGACCTGACCACCAAAAAGGTCGTGGCTGCGCTCGATGCAGTTAAGAAAGCGGGTGTCCAGCTTCAAGTCGGCTTCAATCGCCGCTTTGACCACAATTTTGCGCGCATTCATGAGCTTGTGAAGTCCGGCAGCGTGGGCGAGCCTCAGCTTATAAAGATCACATCGCGGGACCCGGCTCCACCTTCCCCCGAGTATGTGGCCGTGTCCGGCGGAATCTTCCTTGACATGACCATTCACGACTTCGACATGGCGCGCTTCCAGGCGGGCAGCGAAGTAGTCGAAGTGTACGCAAAAGGCGCAGTGCTCGTCGATCCCGCGATCGGCAAGGCAGGCGACGTGGACACGGCGCTTGTTACGCTCACCTTTGCCAATGGCGCTTTGGGCGTGATCGACAATTCACGCAAAGCTGTGTACGGCTACGACCAGCGCGTCGAGGTGTTCGGCTCGAAGGGCGCAGCAATTGCAGAGAACGACACACCCAGCAATGTCAAATTGTATTCGGAAAGCGGCGTCGAGGGGGACAAGCCGCTCTATTTCTTCCTGGAACGCTACAAAGACGCTTTCATAAGCGAAATGAAGGCTTTCCTGGACGCCATAGAGACGGGCAAGACCACACCGGTGACCGGGAACGACGGACTGCAGGATTTGGTTATCGGGCTTGCGG
>Ga0209098_1002916_pt1 | contig 14668 bp, 19 predicted proteins | sample AD_JPNHW1_MetaG_FD_184429 | JGI IMG/M metagenome (GOLD analysis project Ga0209098, IMG submission 184429) | Active sludge microbial communities of municipal wastewater-treating anaerobic digesters from Japan - AD_JPNHW1_MetaG (SPAdes) (version 2) | ecosystem: Engineered > Bioreactor > Anaerobic... | reverse complement strand
ACAGCATGGCGACCCTCCATCGCAATACTGAGCATATGCTCAATTCGTGTCAATCAAACACGCTGTCCGATAAAGAACTATTTGATTTAATTCATTGATGAGTAATCACTTTATGGCGTGAACGTAATTTTTCACAGGAGACGTCAGGAGGTGCACGGAGCGATCACCGATACGGGGCGAGATGCCCGTTGGCTATATCCCATGGTGAACATATGCTCAAATGTGATCAAGGGTGAGGAGTGTCATGGGAGACTTCAACGACGACCTGAACTGTTTTGTTTGTGGTACGGCGAATTCGGCTGGGCTGAAACTCACATTCCGAGGAAATGAGTCCAGCCATGAGGTCGAAGCCAATGTTGTGTTTCCAGCCCACCTGCAGGGTTGGCGGGATACGGTGCATGGCGGGTTGCTCGCCACCGTGCTCGATGAAACGATGATCAAGGCTGCGTCCTCCATAGGCATCAAGTGCGTTACCGCTGAGATCACGGTCAAATACCGAAAACCCGCCACCACCGGCGTGTCCTACTTCGCCTCAGGCAGGGTGCTGGAAAGCCGTGGCCGTCTTTTTACGGCCGAAAGCCGCATCCACGACGGCTCTGGACAAATCTATGCTCAGGCCACGGGGAAACTGTTCAAGACCAAGTGAGTCTGCAGAATCGGAACTCTCCCCTTGGTCGGTCCCAAACCACCTTCCGTCCGACGAAAAGGTCTGCTCGTCCATCACCAACGAAGTGGCTTTCGGCCCTGGCCCATCCTCGATGGAAACCGCTAAACGAGGATAGGGAGAATCTCATGCGCCTTGTCACCTTGATCGCGCCTGCCATCGCTAGCCTGACCTTAAGCGCCCAGGAGGATATACATCTCAGGCTAGCGAAGGCTCACGGCGTGGGACTGGAAGAAATCCAGAACCTCCGGGCCCAACTAGCTGCTGCAAGCGCCACTCCAGAACAGAAGGCCTACCATGAAGCCTACCTCGGCTATTGCACTGTGAACATTTTGCGGGATAAGAATCCGACCCACGGTTTTGTGAACTACGCTGCGAGTCGTATTCAGGAGAGCAGGGCGAAGAAATAAGAAGGGGGGCACGATCATGCGTCGCTACCGGTCACTTCTGCCCCTGGTGGGTTTCTGCCTTCTGGCATCCCTCGGGCTGTTCGTTGATGTCCATTCTCAGAGGGCGCGCATTGCGCTTCTTGCATGTCTGGCGGGTTATGTATGGACCTACCTTTCGGCCCTCAAAGAAGTTCGGCGCAATCGTCACGCTGTGCTGCGATTGGATGAGCCTAAGCCATGGCTGGTCCCGCTTTCTCTGTTCCTGCCTGGCACTGTCCTGGGCTTGAGTCTATCCCTGCCGCACACGCGGGCATTCCTGGTTGGGACGACAGGTCTCTTGATCATTGCCGTGGCCTTATACCTGCTGGGAGTCTGGCTCCTGATCCGCGATCTGAAGTTGGAGCAGTTGGAGGCGCAAAGGCGTCTTTCTCCTGCAGTATCCACAGCGAAATCCAAAAAACTGCTGCTGGTGAATCCTGTGAATCCGGTCAAGAACGGGCTAACGATGAACACATCCTCGACCTTTCCGCCCCTGGGACTAGGCATTCTTGCGGCCCTCACGCCGGATGATTACGAGATCGTGCTAGCGGACGAGAACATGGAGCCATTCTGCTACCAGGATGCGGATCTGGTGGGCATCACTGCGTTCACCTCCTCTGCACCTAGGGCCTATGAGATCGCAGCGATGTACCGGGAACAGAACATCCCCGTTGTCCTTGGTGGCATTCACGCTTCCATGTGTCCGGAAGAAGCCCATAAACACGCGGATAGTGTGGTCATAGGGGAGGCAGAAGGTGTGTGGCCTCAGGTGATCCTGGATTTTGAGGCGGGGCAATTGCGCAGGACTTATCAAGGCGACCACCTTGGCCTAGAGGGTGCGGTCATTCCCCGCAGGGATCTGTTCAGCGAGCGGTATCTCTTCGATACGATCCAGACGTCCCGTGGCTGCCCCATGGACTGCCACTTCTGTTCCGTCACGCCCTTTAACGGCCGCACCTATCGCCAACGGCCAGCGGAAGAGGTGCTCGCCGAACTGGAAACCATTCAGTCACCTTTCATCTTTTTCGTGGATGACAACCTGCTGGGGTACGGAAAGGAGGCCGAAAGTCGTGCTATCGCCATCTTTCGTGGAATGGTGGAGCGTAAGCTGAACAAATCTTGGTTCTGTCAGGCCTCGCTCAATTTTGGTTCCAACGACGAGGTTCTGCGCTGGGCCTCTAGGGCTGGATGCAAGATGGTGTTTATCGGCCTGGAATCGGCGGATCCAGAAGAACTCAAGGTCATGCACAAGAACCTGAACCTGCGCCTCGACTATCACCAAGCCTTCAAGAGAATCCACAGGCACAAGATCGCGGTACTAGGAGCTTTCATCTTCGGCGCAGATTCCGAAACCGGCCAGAGCATGATGCGCAAGGCTAGATACATTCTGGAAGAGGATGTGGATGTCATCCAGACCACGATCATGACGCCCCTGCCTGGAACCCGCTTGTTTTCCCAATACGCGAGCGAAGAGCGATTCCGCATTCCCTTGGATGAATCTGCCTGGGCTCGATTTGATATGTCCGAACTGACCTTTCATCTGCGCCACATGAGTGACGAGGATTTCGCAAAAACACTCCGAGAATGCTCGAAGATGCTCTACTCCCGAAGGACCTTGTTCCAAAAATTCGTCCGGACCTGGATTTCCACCCGCAGTCTGGAAACGGCCTTCTGGGCCTACAGCTCGAACAAGAACTACCGGGCCGTGAACCTAAGCAGGTAGGCCAAGGCTGTTTTCTGCCCCCCAGACTCCAGGTCCCAAGCCGCCCGCCTGCTGATTCAGCATCGATTCCGGGTCTGCAACCTTTCGGGTCGCTGCCGCTGCTATTCCACGTGAGAAGTTACCCCACCAAACGCTCGCACCGGCTCGCGAAGCAGCCGTGTGGAACAAAGAGGGCAACAATAGAATTTGGGGTCAGCGTGCCTCGAACTTTATGGGGCAATGCTCACAGGGAGCAGCCTTGCCATCCGCCTCGGCAGCAGCTTTGACATGACACCGTTCGCAACGTTCGGGTCCGATCATGCAGAAGGAGCCCCCTTGGATACGCAGGGCACAACCATCCACGAGCGCTTTGGTGACTTTCCGATGCGCGGCATCCAACACCCGACCGAAAGTCGCCCGCGAGACTCCCATGCGCTCGGCAGCATCCTGTTGGTAGAGACTTTCCTTGTGGGCTAGACGAAGCGCCTCGAGTTCCTCAACCGTGAGGGTCACTTCCTCCATGGTCGACAAAAGCACGGCCCTCGGCTTGAAGTAGTCCACGCCAGGCATTTCTTTCACAATTTTGCAGCAGGGCCGTCGGGGCAAGGAATCCTCCAAACCTAGTGTTGAGGGATTCACCCGAAAACCGCAAGCGCCTTGAGGGCTTGATCTGAGGTGAAGATCTGGGAATCAGCTTTTCCTGCAGGATTGGTCAGAATCTTTGGAATCCAAGACACCACGCCTTCGTGGGTGCTGCCCTCGTTTGGGGCCACTCTCTTCCTGGTTGGCGCGGGCTTGGACCAGAAGCCTCTCGATCATTTGGGAACCCGTCCATCCACTTTTGGGCTTTTGCCTGGAGTCGCTCTCGGATGCCGACACTTCTGAGTAATTCACCAGGGGGTTATCCCTCTCTGTGTCAGGCCTCGCGTTAAGGAGATAAGGCAAATCATTACATCAGTAATGACTTTAAGCGCAAAAGTCAAAGAAATCGTGTTGACGAGATCAAATAACGATATAACTTAATGGTTGAACGGTGAACGCATGGCAACCGCCAACCTCAACAACAAAATCATCAGCAACATCGGCCAGGTATTAAACGCCCTGGGCCATGTTTCGCGTCTGAATCGCCTGCGGGCGCTGCTGGATGCCAAAGGGCTCTTCTGCCAAGTATCCATCCCAATCCCCAAGGACAACTCATGAGCCTACTTTTCATTAAGCGCATCGTCCTAGGCCTTGTCATTGGCGGCGCCATCGGTTTTGTCTATCAAAAGCTGGTGGGCTGTCGCACAGGCGTCTGCCCCCTGACCGCCACCCCACTGCGCGGCATCACCTACGGTGCCGTCATGGGCTTGCTCTTCGCTCTCCTTGGATACTCCAGAAGCGAACATTCCCAGACATCCAACACCCCATCTTCGACCCCACCCACACAGGAGCCCACCATGAGCAGTGTTTCCAATGTCATTCATCTCACCAGTGGCGCTTTTGAAAAAGTGAAGAACCAGGACAAGGTTGTGCTCATCGATTTCTGGGCCCCCTGGTGTGGGCCTTGTCGAATACAGGGCCCCATTCTGGATCTGGTTTCCAGCCGCATCGGAGACAAGGCCATCGTCGCCAAAGTCAACGTAGATGAAGATCCCAACCTCGCGACCCCTTTTGGTATTCAGGCCATTCCGACCCTCATCATCATGAAGGGCGGAAAGATTGTTCAACGATTCACAGGCGTCCAGCAGGCAGACGTCCTGGTGAAGGCTCTTGAGTCCGCAGGCGCATAAGTCGTTTGCTCCCCACAAAGGAATCTAGATGGAATCCAGCACGCTCATTCTTGTGGGAGTAGGCCTCATCGGTGCCTTTCTCCTGTTTCGAATCGTAGTCGCCAACCGCTCTCGTTTGACCAAGGACCAACTCATGACATTGCTAGACCAGAAGGTCCTCATTCTCGATGTCCGGTCCCCCCAGGAATTCGCCCAGGGCCACGCTCCTGGCAGTGTAAATGTTCCCCTCGACCGGCTAGCCGAGCACATGCCCAAACTGGATAAATCCAAACCCATTCTTGTTTGTTGCGCATCAGGAGCCCGGAGTGGCGCAGCCAAGGCGATACTTGATAGTGCTGGGTTCACACAAGTCAGCAACGCAGGGCCATGGCAGCGATTGCTTCGGGCTAAGCCCTGGATTCCGATCGAAGTGAAGCAGTTGGCCCAGAAGGCCAAAGGCAACACTCCTACCCGGGTCATCGCGCTCCACATGGACCGCACTCCGGATGCCATCTACGCCAAAGCCAGTGACGAGGGCATCTCCCTCAAGCCCACCAATCAGGCCCCATACAACCGACAGTAGAACGTAGACCTCCTGCTGGAATGCAGCCTCCGAAGAGTGTCCCAATGGTTCATGAAGCCTCCGAATCCGGAGGCTTCCCTTGGTTCGCCCAACAATCTGGACTCGATTGTCAGGCTGATGGATGGAGCCCGAGGTTTGCCATCATCGCTGCCTCCAAATCCTCGGTGATTCCACGGTCTCCGATCAACAGCGAGCATGGGATCTTCAGTTTCGCTCCAGTCAGGAGACGGTGGCCAGCCAAGCTCCAGTCGTGTAGTGGCCCCTGATCAATGAGCTGTACCACCCTGTAGGGTGCGCCGAGTGGTGTCTTCTGGTCGAACTTTGTTACGGAGCGTGAAGGTGTGAAACAGGCCCTCGCATTTCGTATATGTCCTTTCGATGTAATTTGATCTACCAAACCCATCGAGGTGTGTGACAGATGGCTGAGCCTTCAGTCAACGGGTGGCACTTTCCCGTCTCCGTGTTTACAAGTTGGGGATTACATCCGTTCTTCGAAATAGCGATCCAGGGACCCTGGGGGCTCCATCGAGGGCTTTCTATTCGGTCCATACTGCACAGGAAGGCCCGATCCGTCTGTGACGTTAGGTTTAGCAAACGAAGACAGCTTTCCCCAGAAGGTGCTCGAAAAACATATGCCAAGTTTTGCCCATCGGTGCTCCAAGCTGGATCAAGTAGCTCCTCAGCCGATAGAGAGAGCCGGTATTCCTCAACTCCATCAAGTGTCTTGACAACCAGAGTGTCCGCCTTGGTTTCGCCAGTCACGAACGCGATCCGCGTTCCATCGGGACTCCATGAGGGCATCCGATGGCAAATGCCAAAAGGGGTGAGCAGGCGGGTCTTTCCGGTTTCCCAGTCCACAAGCCCGATGGCTTCCAATCCATGGTGGTCGCAGGCACCAAATGCGATGGTCTTCCCATCCGGTGAAAGGGCTGGACGGGAGGGCGTCCATGTATCGCTGGCGAAGATTCGTCGTGCCTTATGATTGATCAGATCCATGCCCCAGATTTGGGGTGGTCCCGCTAGGTAGGTGATGTAGGCGAATCGATTGGAGCGAACTGCCGTTGGGGCAAGGGTCTTCGTGCCATGTTGCGTGATCGGTTTGATCTCTCCACCCTCTGGGCTTGCCATCACAATTTCTGAGACACCACTCGGGAAATCCTGAACCAGGAGGAGTGGCTTTGAGGCTGGTGTTTCATGCCCTGAAATGGATTTGGAAATGACGTTCATTACCCGGTGCAGCAGGGCGTTCAAGTGGCTTTTGGGGGCCAGGAACGCCCGGCGAAGAATCGGCTTTCCTTTTTGTTTGGAGTAGATTTCAGCCACTAGTCGCAACTGATCCTCATTCACCTTTTTCAGAACGGTCATTACTTGGATAGGCCCTGGAATGGCGCGGGCTTGGATATCCCAAATCGTCAGCTCTTTCGCTAAATAGTCTTGGATCTGTTGGGGAATTATCGGGTCGAATCCGTCGGCCTTGGTTGGCAGGATTTGGATGCCAATATCGGATGGGCTTGCCGCCTGGAGAAGAGCGTTCTCAAATAGAAATAATAGTGACACGGCGGCCCAAGCAGGCCGCGCGCCAAAAGCGCATCTGAAGGAACTGAATCGGATCATGGTCGTGCCTCAGAGCTGATTTCGTTCTCGGACGATGAGATAGGCCACAGTCGTCCCCACCAGTGCGGGCACCACAAGGGCTGCTTGGGCGGTTGTTTCGGCCAGGAAAACGCAGGGGACCAGCATGGTTTCATGCGTGGCACCCGCGAAAGCAGAAGCTCCAACGAGGGTCATGTAGCCGGGTTGACCAAGCCCGAGCAGGGAATCGAATACCATGCCCACCGCAGCACCCATAGAAAGGGATGGAAGCCAAATCCCACCAATGCCACCCCCTGCAAAGGTCAAGGCGGTTGCCACGAGTTTCAATGCGAGGAACAGGATCGCTTCCCGAGGAATGAACTCTCCCGTCAAAAGATGACGGATAAGCTCCAGTCCACCACCTTCCGTGACGGGAAGCCCGTCGTAGAAGAAGTGGGAAGGCAGCGCAAGCAGGACCAAGCCAATCCCAGCCACGAGACCTCTCCACGTGAACGGGATGGGGTCAAGCCAACGTCGGAGGGTGCCTCGAATCCAGAGGAATATGGAGGCAGCCAGCCCACAAAACAGGCCTAGCAGCATGGCCCAGAATATCTCTCGACCGCGCAGCATATATGGCCGAGGCATCGGAAGAAGTGGTTCGTGCCCCATCCAACTGGCGAAAACCACATACCCCGATGCTGCGGAAACAAGGCAGGGGACCATGGCCTCTGCCGAAAGGTGCCCTTTGTGCTCGGCGGCCATGAGCGCGCCCGAAAGAGGAGCTCGAAACACCGCTGCCAGAGCAGCGGCAGCGCCGCCACGGACCATTACCAGGGGAGGAGCAATGACATGGCGGAGGGCGACAAGGTAATGGCTCCCGCGACGAAGGACTTTGTGGAATTGAAGGCCGATGGCTGCTCCCAGCCATTTCCCAGGACCCTCGATTCCTGCACTTCCCCCGAATCCAATGGTCAGAGTGCAGGCGGCCACTTTCCCGAGGGACGGCCAAAATTGAAAAACTTGGTAGGGATCCTTCCTTGCAAGATCCAGATCCTTAAATAGGGACACCTCGCCGATCCCTGTCGTGTGAAGCCATATCGTTGTGGCGAACAGGCCCATACAAGGGAGAAGGATCGTGGAATGGAAACGACCGCCCATGCCATTGACCCAAGGTTCGAATGAGCCGAGACCCCGCAGCGCCAAAGCAACAAGGAGTCCAATACCGGCACCTAGGGGAAGCATGACTCCAACAATCTGACGGCTGCGAGCAAGAAGGCGAAGGCGTCGGTGGTGGGTTGGAATGAGTCGAAGGGTAGAGCGCCGTGGACCCGAGGAATTCATGGATTGCCTGAACGGTAAGGTTGGGTTGACAAAAATTGTGTTGCAATGCAATCTAATCGTAGCTGGAATTCTTACCCTCGTCTATGGACTTCCCATGAATGCCGCCGAATCCCGCAGCGAAACAGACAAAGCTCAGTCCATCCAGGAATGCATGCAGAGCCTGCGCCGCATTGTCAAAGCCTTGGAACAGTATTCTCGGATCGTAGAGAAGCAATTCGATCTGACAGGTCCGCAGTTATGGGCTCTTTGGGAACTGGGTCAGTTCGGGCCTGTGGCGCTCAAGGAACTGGCAGCCCGGATGCATCTGGATTCCAGCACCGTGACGGGCGTCATTGACCGCCTTTCTTTGAAGGGGCTGGTGGTCCGAAATATCGACCTTTCCGATCGCCGACGCCTATCACTGTCTTTGACAGAAAAAGGGGAGGAAATCCTTGAGCGTGCGCCCCACCCAGCCCAAGGACATTTGCTCGAAGGTCTGAGGGCGCTTGAAATGGATCAGGTCCACTCGCTTCAAGTATCACTTCGTGTGCTGGAGTCCGTAATGAATACAGAATCCTTGAATGCTCCATTCTTCTTTTCGGAAAGCTAAAGCCTTTTGCGGGGTGAATTAACCAAGAAAAGAGCGAGATGTTGCGGGTGCGGTGATCTCTGTTGCCGCAGGTTGCTGGGAAAGGTCGGGCCGCCTTCCTGTTGGGCACTTCGGTGCCAACGAGGAGAGCTCATGGGCGAGCAATTCCATCTGGTTTCAGACTTGGACGGTATCCGGCTACTGGGGAATGAGTCCTCAAACGAGTTTCAAAAACTGGAAACTTTTCCGGAAGCCAACCTCGAAGTGACCTTCACCGCGGCCACGGGACGCACCTTTGAATCAATGATCGCGGTCGTTAATTGCTTCTTGCAGTGCATGCTTGACCACCTGATTAAGGATGTTGGTGGGGCCTTCTGCTACTGGATCGATGGCAATCAAGGCAACTCATGCGCATATCCCGCTCGAACGGTATTTCTTCTGAACCCGGTCATTTCGAAGCTCTTCGCGCCATCGACCGCCCTTCATTCATAACCCGATTCATCCACGCGGCCCGAACTGGGATGGGCCGATGGCTGAATCTCTCCTTTAGGTGGAAATCATGACGATCCGTGTCGGTCTCTTCGGATTTGGAAAAGCGGGTCGCGCGGTAGCGACCACCCTTTTGAACAGCAAGGAAACATGGCTTTCCTGGGTTGCGCGGAGATCGTCGCGGCTGGAACACCGGAGTGTCCCCGAATATATCGGGATCGAATCCGAGGAACCGGGGACCATCGTTTGTGTCTCGCCTGAGAAAGTGGGCTCGCTGTTGGATGAGCAACCTGTCGAGGTGATCGTAGATTTCTCTTCGCCCCATGGAATCGAAGCCTATGGTGCTGCGGCAGCGGAGCGGGGAATCGCCATCGTCTCAGCCATTTCGAGCTATGAGGAACACCATGTCCAACTTCTTCATTCCCTATCCAAGCGCATTCCGATTCTCTGGTCCCCTAACATTACGGTCGGAATCAACTTTCTGATGCTTGCCGCCAAGCTCCTTCGCCAGATTGCTCCTTCGACAGATGTGGAAATATTAGAAGAACACTTCAGAGCCAAACCCGAGGTTTCTGGTACAGCCAAGGCAATAGCGCGAGAACTGGGCATCCCATCCCAGGACATCAAGTCCATCCGCGCGGGAGGCATCATCGGAAGGCACGAAATCCTGTTCGGTTTCCCTTATCAAACAGTTCGCCTAATCCACGAATCTATATCCAGGGAGGCCTTTGGGAATGGGGCCATCTTTGCCGTGAAACAACTCATGGGAAAGCAGGCAGGACTCTATGCGATGGAGGATCTATTGATGCCTTTCCTAGGGGTTCAACAGCAATTGGGCTAGATATGTGATTCATCTGGCCATCGGCCGATGGACTGGCGTCCGATTCATTCCGGATGCTTCTGCCCCCTTACGGCCCTAAAGAGGTTTGCGCTCACTCAACGTGCGTTGCTGGCGTTGAGTGATGTCTATTGGCGTGTCTGCCCTACGATGATGACACCTGCTCCCGTAAGGATGTTCGAGACGAGAATCACCACAAAAGCGATATCGCGGATCCATTCTCCTGAAGGAATGCCTAAGGTCAGTGGAATGGAGGCAAGCACGGCGCTGCTCAGCCCGCGTCCGCTGAGAACGCCTGCCATCCAGCGTTCACGCTCATCCACACCATGACAGACGACACGCTTGAACCATCCCAGCCTTAAGGCCAGGAGCAGGATCGCCATAAGAATGCCAGTGCCCAGCACTCGCAGATCCCGGATGATCAGCAGCGTTCCCAGGTAGCAGAAGAAGGTTACTTTCAGGATAAAGACGGCTTCATGGAGCAGCGCCGATTCGTTGGCAGTGAGACCCTCTGGCGTCTGGATCCTCTCGGGCAAAAGGCGTGGTGCGATGACATCCAAATTCCGGAAGACAATCCCGAAGGCTAAGGCGGCGATCGCGCCACTGAATCCCATCCATTCGGTGAGTCCTGCAACGACCAGAAGCATTGCTTCCGAGGCGAAACCCATCTTGGCGAAAGACTGCAATTTGTGAAGTAACAGTGATCCCAGCAGGCCTGCCCCAGCCCCGATGAAGGCGGCCCCGCCGATCGCCGAAACGAAGCGACCCACCGATTGGCCGATCGTCGTCCCACTCTGTGCCAGAGCCTGGGACAGGCTCAGCACGGCCACGATGGCCACCACATCACCCACTGCGGATTCGAGGGTGATGATTGAGCGCATTTGAGAGGAGAAGGGCAAGTGCTCCAACAGAGGCACTGCGACGGTGGCCGCCAGAGGCGAAAGTACCAGCCCCATCAACCAAGAAGCGGACCAGGTCTGTCTGAATGCAAAGTGTGAGAGCAGAGCTATCGCCAGGGTGGTGAGAACTAGAAGACCCAGCGCGATCCGAGTCGCCGATACCGCGTGGTCTCTCAAGTCCTTCAGGCTGAGATCCAGCCCCCCATGAAAGAGGATGATGATCAGGGCGATATGCCCGAATAGATGCTCAATCGGCGAATTCCCGCTGGGGCGAATCCAGCCAAATCCAGGCCCCAGAACCAATCCCAACAGGATGAGCAGCAGAATGTCTGGAATTCGGTAGCGGCGAAAGACCTGTTCAAAGGCATGACCCACAAAAAACAAGAGACCGCAGCCAGCAATCAGCAGTGGGATGGAGAGATGAGCTGAATTCATGGAAGCCTCGGTTGCCAGAGCATAATCGATTCCTCTCCGTGGGCCGACCCACATAAGTAATGGCGCAGGATGGGCATCGCCGTTCACTTTGATGCTGTCGAATGCTAGTTCCATCCATGACTACACCGTCAAGTCCTTTCAAAATCGAGGGGTCATCTTTTTCATCAGCCGAGCTATCTCGAGGTAGGAGGCGTCACAGCGGGTTACTGCCGATGGTGGGCCAGCGCCGTTGTGGACCAGGAGGATGTGGTTCGCTCCTTCGTGTCGGCGGAACATGAGAAGCGGATCAAGGACTTCCGAGCCCTCGATGACCGCTTCACTAGGCTGACCCGCGACTGGGTCCGGGCCCGTCTGTGCTCAGGTATCCCCCATCCGGATGAAATCACGAAAAAAAACAAGGAGTGGGGCCTCCTTCGATTCGAATTGAGCAAGAAGAAGCGGCACATGCCATTGCGATCCCTATTAAAGGATGCAAAGGATGCTGTAAGTCGGCTGGCTCCATGCCTGCTGATGAGCCCTCTGTCCGTTGCCCAATACTTGGAAGCGGATACCACCGCTTTCGACATTGTCGTCTTCGACGAAGCGTCGCAGATCCCCATTTGGGATGCGATTGGTGCGATTGCCCGGGGCAAACAAGTCCTCATGGTTGGCGACCCGAAGCAGCTTCCCCCCACCAACTTCTTTAATCGGGCAGATGGTGACGGTGATGACGGTGACACCGAAGATGATCTGGAAAGCATCCTTGACGAGTGCATCGGGGCGAACCTACCAACCCTCAACCTTAACTGGCACTACCGCAGCCGAAACGAGAGCCTGATCGCTTTCTCGAACCACCACTACTACGGTGGCGGCCTAGTGACCTTCCCGTCTGCGGCTACGAAGGATTGTGCCGTTAGCTACCACAAGGTAGCGGGCATCTACGAGAAGGGTGGAGCCAGGATCAATAAGGCCGAGGCTCAGGCTGTGGTTGCGGATGTGGTCCGGCAGTTGAAGACCAAGGCCGATCTCAGCGTTGGCATCGTCACCTTCAATGCAGAGCAACAGAGCCTCATCGAGAATCTTCTTGAGGAAGAGATTCGGAGACATCCGTGGCTCGAGCCCTACTTCTCTGACTCTGAGTTGGAGCGGGTGTTCGTTAAAAACCTGGAGAGCGTCCAGGGCGATGAGCGCGACATCATCTTCTTCTCTACCACCTACGGCCCGGATAACTCCGGGGTGGTGTCCATGAATTTCGGGCCCATGAACCGGCCGGGGGGTGAGCGGCGGCTGAATGTGGCCATCACCCGGGCACGGCATGAGCTCCGGGTGTTCTCCAGCCTGCGCTCCGAACAGATTGACCTCTCCAGAACCCAGGCCATGGGGGTCCGAGACCTGAAGTATTTCCTGGACTTCGCGGACAGGGGGCAACGGGCAATCGCTGAAGAGATCCGTGTCGACAGTGGGGGATATGACAGCCCCTTCGAGGAGAAGGTTGCCAATGCCCTGGTCCGTAAGGGTTGGGACCTTCACTCACAGGTGGGCGTGTCCGCCTATCGAATCGACTTGGGTGTGGTTCACCCAGATGCTCCTGGGACCTTCCTAGCCGGTATCGAGTGCGACGGCGCTACCTATCATCGTTCCGCTACAGCCAGGGACCGGGACAAGTTGCGCGAGTCCGTCCTGCGTAGCCTTGGGTGGGAGATCGTGCGGGTCTGGTCTACCGATTGGTGGGTGGATCCAACCACGACACTCGACATCCTCCATCAACGACTTGAGGACATCCTGGCGACCAGCCGGGAGAAACGTAATGCCCTCCTTGAGGCCACGGTTCAGTCGGAGGTCGGTGAGGAAACCGCCCACTACGGGGTTGATGACTCTGAGTTGGATGGACCCGTAGCTGGAAGCCCTCTCGATTCCACGCAGGTCTCAGAAGCGGTCTATGCAACAAACCAAAGTTCGTTACCGCTGTCCCTTGGAGTGGCCTTCCCTGATTCTTTGGATCCCAATCGATTCTTCGAATCGTCCTACGACTATGTGCTCTCCAAGATCGTGGCCAGCCTCATTGACACCGAGGGTCCCATCCATGAAGAGCGACTCGCCCGCCAAATCGCCAGGATGCACGGGTGGCAGCGCACGGGCGCACGGATCCAGGCTCGGGTTGGCCTCCTGGCCACTCATGCCTACAGAACGACACAGGAAGACGTTGGGCGGTTCTACTGGCCCAAGCATCTGGACGACAAAGACTATGTTCCTGTGCGGAAGGGTTTGGACAAGCTCGATCGCAGTTTGAACGAGATCGCCATGCCCGAACTCGTGTCGCTCTGTCGTGTTTATGTCGAGTCAGGCGCGGATGCCTTTAGTTCGATCATCCAGGTTGCACGTGAGCTTGGCTTGTCTCGACTCAAGAGTGGCGCCAGGCAACGGTTGGAACTCGCGATGCAACAGGCCACTGATGGGACTAGATGGCGCTAGGAGAGCCGGAAATATTGCATGAAGGATAAGGGAACGCAGCGATGCCGCTGATCCGGAACGGGAGTTGTGCGATTCCAGTGTCTATCCGCCAGGAAGAGGATGCCGCCGTACACCCGGGCAGATGACGGGGTGGCGTTGTCCTTCTCACGGGTGGCACCCAACAGGTGATCCACAACCTTATGGAGCAGACCGGGGGTACGGGTATTGGTTACGGGTTCCACAGAACACCTCCTACTCCGGGGAACGAAGCTGTAGTGCGGATCTACAAAGTTTTCGGGTTTCCCGGGAACACGTAGTTGTACTATCCAAACAACTTAGCTCTCACCACGGAAACCACTGGACCCTCTATGTGGTTACATCCGGGATACCAATTCCCCGAAACCCCTTGTACATCAACAAAACACCACCTTTACGGTTCTCGTGTACAAAAGGAGCTACAGCGACTGCTAATCCAGGGGGAATATCTAAATATATTTCTTTTGGGGTTAGGGGTATGGGGGAAAGGGGTACAGGGGAAGGGGGAAGGGGAGAGGTTCCCGTTATGTGGGAAGAGGTTCCCGTTTTGTAGGAGAGGAAGGTTTCCCGTTATGTGAGAGGGAGGGGGATGTGAGAGATGGAGATGGGGAAATGGGAATGGGAAGGGGGATGGTTTCAGGGGAGGGGTATCTCCCGTCTTCAACGGGAACTCTTCGCAAGCTCAGAGTCCCCGTCTTCGACTCCGTAACGGCTCCGATATCCCGTTCGGGAATCTTCCCCGTTACGGATGTCTTCTCCCGGTTGGAGTCTCCCGTACGGGAAAGTCACCCGTGATCCACCTTACCGATTTCCGGTAGCACTCCCGTCGTGGTGAGAGTTCGCCACCCGACTTTCAGACCCTTAGGTGCGGTCACCCACTCTTCCCGGTGAGCGATCTATCATCTCCCCGGAGGGTAACCCCTAACACCTGG
>Ga0209098_1002912_pt1 | contig 14671 bp, 17 predicted proteins | sample AD_JPNHW1_MetaG_FD_184429 | JGI IMG/M metagenome (GOLD analysis project Ga0209098, IMG submission 184429) | Active sludge microbial communities of municipal wastewater-treating anaerobic digesters from Japan - AD_JPNHW1_MetaG (SPAdes) (version 2) | ecosystem: Engineered > Bioreactor > Anaerobic... | reverse complement strand
ACAGGAGACAGGAGACAGGAGACAGGAGACAGTGTCGATCCCTAAATAAGGTTGACCGGTTTATACTCAATTTTAATTTTTAAGTTCACGGGTTAACATCGGACAAACAGGAACCAGAAGAGTCTTTTCTGGCAAAGAATCAAGTGGGTTCGATACCCACTTGATTCTTGGGTTACCTTCGGCATAAACAATCACCGTCGGTCTTTTCTGGCAGTCCAAATGTAATAATTCCTTTTCAAAATTGTCAGGTGTTGATTTCATAGGTAATGATCGGTGTAATCGTTTATTGTTGTAATGGTTGACCGCTTTTTTCAGTTCTTTATTGAGTTGGTTGAATGATTGAATGTTCTTAAATCTCAGGTATTCATTTTTAATGATTCCGTTGACTCTTTCAGCATAAGCATTGTCCTGGGCCTTGTAACCCATACTAACATGGATGCCGTATTTGAATAACAAGGTGGTGTAAGTATGGTCTATATACTGACTACCCCTGTCAGAATGATGGATCAGACTGGCTGATAGTTTACCGCAAGTCCGTAATGCCATTTTCAAGGCCAATATATTTGCTGTGGCCCGTAAATGATTGCTTGCTCTGTAACCGAGTATTTGTTTAGTATAAACATCTGTTATGAAAACCAAATAGTAGAACTGCTCACCAACACGGTAGTAGGTAATGTCAGTTTGCCACAACTGGTTTTTCCCCCATAACACCATGCCATCGATCAAGTTTGTATATTGGTAGCTTGCCGGAAGCGTTGTTCGAGCATACGACTTGCTTTGTTTTAACCTGTAGCCTAACGCCATCATAATTTCAATGAACCTGTCACGCCCCAGCCAGTCAGGCTTAAGCGTGTAATACATCTTTTCTACCCCACATCCCGGATGCTCCTGGCGTATGGCATCTGCTTGAACTACCAGTTCCGACAATTTTGCATTGAAGACGCATTCGGTCAACCTGCGTTTATGAACTGCTTGTTTGCTGATGCCAATAGCTCTGTAAAGAGCATTGAGTGAATATCCTACCTTTTTTCGGTTGGCCCTGAAACACTCGATTGTGGGGTGTTGAAGTTTTTTTTGATGTCAACCTGATACTGCTCTGAAGCCAATTCTATCATCTTCTCCAGGTAGTCTATCTTGATCTGTTTTTGCCCTACAATCCGCTCCAGCTCCTTAATGCGAAGCTCCATGTCTTTCAACTTCTTAGTACTGCTCTCACTCATTTCTACAATCGTTACTTTTTTCTTGTTATAAGTGCTGTATCGGTATATCCAGCTATAAAGCCCCTGAAATGAAACTTGATATAGACGGCTTAATTCCATTACCGAAAATTTACCGCTCTCGTATTCATTTACTAAGGCTCGTTTGAATTCTTCACTGTACCGCTTAACATTGCGTAAATTTACTTTTTTCGTTCCCATTTTTAGGTAGATTTGTGGTCAACCTATTTCAGAGAAGGACATTTGATGTTAAAGGGTCGAACCTGGCACTTGGAACACGGCACCTGGAACCGGTATGAAAGGTCAGAAGTCAGGAGTCAGGAGTCAGAAATCAGAAGTCAGGAGTCAGAGGATAGAGGTTAGATGTTTGATGTTAGAGGGTCGAACCTGGCACTTGGAACACGGCACCTGGAACCGGTATTAAAGGTCAGGAGTCAGGAGTCAGAAGTCAGGAGTCAGGAGTCAGGAGTCAGAAGTCAGAAGTCAGGAGTCAGGAGTCAGGAGTCAGTATAATTTTTCTGAACATATTTCATGATAAACCATTCCGGCTCCTGCACGTTTTGCGTCACAGGCTGACGAATTCAACCGTAATACTGGAGAGAATCTAAGATCGCCTCAGAATCAGGCCATTGACTCCATCACTTCTTTGAGCTTTGCAGCCAGCATATTCACAAAATTCTGCAGCGGCGAAGCGGCCATCATGGCCATGAAGGCATTCATATCGGCATCAATAGTGAGAACTATTTCAGCCGAAGTATCAGTAACAATATCCGAAGCGTAGATAAATTTAAAATCGAAAGGCAGTTTTCCTTCGCCTTTCATAGTAACTTTTGAATATGGTATCTTTTCGATAATTCTCAGGCCGAGTGTTGCCAGTCCTTTGATTTCGAATGAGCAGGAATCGGTTTGCGACTGGTAATTAACTACCTGCTCGGGCATCAGATGACCGAAATTATTAAAGTCGCTGATAAAATTGAAGATATCGGCTTGCGGACGGTTTATGGTTACCGCATCACTGTTGATCACTTTACTCATTTGTCGAGCCCCCAGGTTTTGGGATTCTCGCGCCACTGAATAAGTGACTGAAGGTCAGTGTTTTTGATGTAACCCTGCTCAAGCGCTTTTTTGATAAGGAAATCGTAATTTGTAAGTGTTTGCAGCACACAGCCGGCTTCCTTGAAATTTTGCTCGGCATCGGGCAACTGGTAGGTAAAAATGGCAACCATTCCCTTAACATTGCAGCCGGCTTCGCGCAGCGCCTGCACAGCACTGAGGCTGCTTTTGCCTGTCGAAACAAGGTCTTCAACCACCACTACCGACTGCCCGCTTTCCACATTTCCTTCGATAAGGTTCTCCAGTCCATGGCTTTTCTTTTCGGAACGGACATAAACAAACGGGAGGCCAAGATCCTGAGCCACAAGGGCTCCCTGTGCAATAGCACCGGTTGCCACACCAGCAATCAGGTCAACAGTGCCAAACATCTCATTGATGTATTTCACGAATTCCTGGCGGATATATGTCCTGATTTTAGGATATGATAATGTTTTGCGGTTATCGCAGTAAATTGGCGATTTAATGCCAGAAGCCCAGGTGAAGGGATTATTGTTGTCGAGTTTTATTGCTTTAATTTGCAACAGGAATTCGGCAGTGGTAAGCGCAGTTTCTTCAAAATTTATTCTCATGGCACAAAGGTACAGAGTTTTTGTTGATCAAAAAGTAATCGAATTCGCAGAAAATATAAACAATCTGACAGTTGACAACAAAACACAGGTTTCCAGTTACACATCTCTTACCTTGTTGTCGGAACTTTTTATCGACTTTCTTCATAGTAACGACAAATCATCCCTGATTGTTTTAACTGACGGAAGATTTGATGAAGCGACAAAGTCATTTCGCCATCTGTTTCATAAAGTAAAAGCTGCCGGCGGGATAGTAAGAAATTCTTCCGGAGATTGCCTGTTCATTAAAAGACACGGCCTGTGGGATCTGCCTAAAGGCAAGCTGGAAAAAGGTGAGAACCATGAAGAAGGCGCTTTGCGCGAAGTGAATGAGGAAACCGGGCTACAGCACCTTGAAATTACCGGCAAGGCCATTACCACATTGCACATTTATACCGACATAAAAGGGAGTTTCATTCTGAAAGAAACTCTTTGGTACGAAATGCTTCATACGGGTGATGAAATTCCGGTCCCTCAGCAGGAAGAGGACATTACCGAGGTAAGATGGTTTAAGATGAATGAGATGGAAAAAGCATACAGCAACACCTACCGGTCGCTAAGGGAAATGCTTGCAGCATATTTCGCCTCCTGAACCATTAAGCCTGATTTTCTGACTATTTTTGTAAAAATTTATATATGAAGACAGCCGTTTTCCCTGGTTCCTTCGACCCGATCACACTCGGGCATGAGTCAATCGTCCGCAGGGCTTTGCCACTTTTCGACCATATTATCGTAGCCATTGGCATCAACCAGGATAAGGCGGGTTATTTCCCATTAGAAAAGAGGCTGAAATGGATTAAGACAGTTTTCAGCGATTGTCCTTCAGTGAGCGTAGAAAGCTACAACGGGCTCACAGTTGATTTTTGCAGGCTGAAAAACGCAAGTCATCTCATCAGGGGGTTGCGCACATCGGCCGATTTTGAGTTTGAACGCTCGGTGGCACAGGTCAATAACAGGCTGTCACAATCTGTGGAGACAGTTTTCCTGCTCACACAACCGGAATATGTGATGATTACCTCTTCGATTGTGCGTGAGGTTCATAAATATGGAGGCGACATCAGCCAGTTTATACCCAAATCGGTCAGGATAGATTAACCTGCCACCTGGTTGGCTTCGGCTGAGAAGAAAGAAAAATGTACTTTGCCGTAACGCCGCTCTTCAACGAAGTGCGGGTGGCTTTTATATTCTTTAAATACATCATGCTCTATAATAAGCCAGCCCTCCGGCGCAAGCAGAGAGTATTCAAAAACCAGTTCCGGCAGCAACAGGCTTTCCTTCATGTCATAGGGAGGATCAGCAAAAATGACGTCAAATTTCCTTGAAAGTGATTTCAGGAAAGTAAAAGCGCTTGCCTTCACTGTATATAGTTTACTGAACGCCAGTTCCTGAGAAGTTTTGCGGATATAGTCAATGCACTTCGCGTTGAGGTCAACGGCAATTACTTCGGAAGCTCCTCGTGAGGCAAATTCAAGCGATATGTTTCCTGTGCCGGCAAACAGATCAAGAACCGTAAGCTCTTCGAAATCAATCCGGTTATTCAGAATGTTGAACAAGCTTTCTTTGGCCAGGTCGGTTGTAGGCCTCACCGGTAATCCTTTCGGAGGATGCAGAATCCTCCCCCTGTGAGTACCTGCTATTATTCGCACAATGCCGAATTTAAAACTGTGAAGTATTCATTCCAGGTAACTCCCTGAAGTGCCTGGGAGAATGATATATCGCGTGGTTGTGGTACAAAAGATACATTTTCGAAGTATTTTCTGAGAAGTTGATAAGCCCGGGAATCATGGCTGCAGTTTCCCGAAATCCACACCGACAGGCTTTCCTTTTCGCCAAGCTGGTTTGCAACAAACAATGAGTAGTAAACAATATCTTCTGCTGCATGAATTTCAAAATCATTGCAAAACAATAAGTTATCATTCTCACAGGCAATGATTTTGAGCCGTGTTTTATGTATATCAAGCAGCATCATTTTCGCTGGCCGAACCTGTGTTGCTGAAATCATCCATTCTGTAGCATGGCTGGTTGAACTTTTCAGGATTGTGCCGGGGAAATTCTCTGAAACAACATCAGCAATCACCGGCGGCACGCCATAAACCAGGTAAGCATCGGCCTGCCGTATGTAATCTGATCTTAGTATTTCACCATCAATGGATTTAAAATTCAGACCGAAGCAGTGATCTGCGGTTTCGGAATTATAAAACGGCCCGGGTACCAGGGTATGGCGGTTCGGCAAAAAGGCAATGGTAATGCTTCCCGGCGGCAGCGACAGAATGTCCAATTCCATTATCAGGGCTGAAAATGCTTCACAATAACGGGCATAACCGGCAGAAGTGAAAATTTCACCTGCAGCCATCCCAAAATCAAACTGCATCAAAGCATAGAATTTCTTTTCTGATTTCCCGAAAACAGAAATAAAACATCCATCCCCTGTAAAGAGAATGGATGTTGATTGTTGCGGTGCATCCGGCTGCCCGGGTGCAGGATCAGACAGCCGAAAAATGCATTTAATGCCGGCTGATAGCAGATTATTCCCAGTTTCCGTCGGTGGAAGCATCAGTCATTGATCCCACTTTTAGTCCAGCAAATTTATTTTTATCTTCCATTTCCTTTTTCAGGTTGATAACAAGCTGGTTGTTAAGCCCTTTTGAATAAAGTTCGATGGGGGTGGCTGCCTGGAATACAGATACTTTCACACCTCCTTTATCAATTGAACCAGCCATCAACTCAAATTTCTGCCCTTCAGAGAAAGGTACAAGACTCAATTCCTCGATTTTGTATGGCTTTTTAGCATAAATTGAATCAAAGATGCTTACAAAACCGATAGTGTCATTAATCGTACGAGTGAAAGTAGTATCCTTAGGATCGGGAATGATCTTAACCACTGGAATTTTACCATTACGAATAAACTGAACAAGTGTATCAAAATCGCCTGTATAACGCCTGTTGATATGCTTATAAAGTTGTTCGGCGGTACGGATGTCTTTTAGTTTATCAATAACAACATCGCCCCTGGCAGTAAGTTCGCCTTTAAATCTCACAGGAGTGCTTATGCTTCTGTAAATAAGGAATCCCAGTACAACGATTACCAGGGCTAATACAACTTTAAGGAGAGTGCTCTTCATTTTTTCTAATGGTTTTTGAGAATGTTACTTACTCTATATAGTTTTTTAAGGAAATCTTTCGGCAGTAACCGGGCAATACCAGCTCGTGAATTGTGCAAATGTAGAATATTTTTTAGAATTATGTGCATCTGCCATAAATGAATTAAGGTGAAAATCATTCTCTGAAGACCCTGAAATCAGCCATGACAGTTAAAATATTCTCAGTAATGCTAAACCGGATATGAGTCACCACAAGCAATTAATGTGACTGATCAGATTTGGGGCACAATTATTATTTCTGAATCCTTCTTCTGAATGTTTTTGGAATGCTTTTTGTTAAATATGAGAAAAGTTAACTTCGAATTGCGGAAAATTCTATTTTTGCGATTCCTGTTACGAAACCAAATCATTATCAATCAATAATTAAAATCACCACTACGATGAAAAGATTAGTCGTTGTACTTCTTATAGCCTTTTTCGCAATTAATGCAGGCTATGTCAATGCACAGACTTTGGACGAAGCTGCTACCGCTTACAATAAAGCTCTTGAATTAAAAAACACTGACCTGCCGGGCGCCATTACCAGTCTGATCAATGTAGCCGGAATGTGCGAGAAGATCGGGGCAGACGCCGATGACCTGAAGAAGATGGTTACCGGAGCAATTCCTGACCTGCAATACTCATTGGCCAACAATTTTCTGAAAGAAAAGAAATACGATGATGCAATTGCTGCTTTTGAGAAAACCAATGAATACGCAGCCAAGTATAATGATGCTGAAAAACCGGGTAAAATTCAGGCTCAGCTTCCCAAGATATACTTTGCCAAGGGGTTAGACCAGTTTAAAGCTGAAGATGTTGACGGCGCGCTGGTAAGTATGGAAAAAGCAACCTCTCTCGATCCCGAATACACCAAAGCATTCTATACCAAGGGTTTAGTCTATAAGAAGAAAGGTGATGACGCCAATATGAAGCTTGCACTCGATAAATCCATTGAGCTTGCTGCAAAAGATGGCGATACTGTAACTTCAGGAAAAGCTAAAGAATCGATGGCCGGAAGCCTCCTGGTCAGTGCTAACAAGGCGCTCACTGCCAAGAAGTATGCTGATGCAATTAAATTCGCCAACTCCTCGCTTGATTACAGCACTACCAAGAGCAACACCTACCTGATCCTTGTGTTGAGTTACAATGCCACTTCCAAATTTGACCAGGCTATTGAAGCCGGTAAAAAAGGACTCGAACTCGAATCAAAACCGGAAAAACAGGTTGATTTCTATTTCCAGCTCGGCAAAGCATACGAAGGCAAAAAAGACAATGCCAGCGCTTGTGCATATTTCAAAAAAGTAACTTCAGGCCCCAATAAACCTGCTGCTGACTACGAAATAAAGACAGTTCTTAAATGCAACTAGCATATTCAGATACTGACAAAAAACCGGGCTTTTGCCCGGTTTTTTTATCTTATGTTTACATGATATTCTTATAAAAAGATGATTATCAATATACTTGCTAATAATATCACACTGAAGCCGGCCAGTATTACAGGCTTCACTTTCATGCCGGAGAGCACCATACTGTAAACCAGTTTAAGCAGGTTGTTGCTGAATATAGCCTGCATAGTGGCAATAGCTGTCATGTTCACTCCTACTCCAAATTTCCCCTGGAACAGGTTAATTAGAAAAGGATCAATATCAGTCACGCCAACAATATAGGCCAAAGCCTGTAAACCGCTTGTACCAAAACGTTTCACGGTAAAATAGGTCAGGAAACTCATGACCACAAATAGCAGTGTGAATATAATCGCCACCCTGAATTCGAGAGGATTAACACTCTCACCCGCCAGCGGAGGTTTGATTGACTGGGTATCGCTACGGACATAAAGCACTGCCAATGCTGTGATGATTGAAACAACAATCATCAGCAGAAACCATGGTATGAGCACTACAAAAAGTTCGTTGCTGAAAATAGCCATCAATATGGCTATCCTTAGGTACATCATTGCAGTTGCAAGCAGGATGCCGGCTGCAAAATGACGCTGGCCGTAAATCTGTTCACGGCTTTGCTTTGCCAGAACAATTGTTGTGGCAGTGCTGCTGTAAAGGCCTCCCAGAATTCCGGCCACTATAATCCCTGAATCGCGGAATACAAACTTTCTGAGTATATAGGAGAGATACGAAATGCTTGAGATAACAACGACAGCGAGCCAAATCCTGTATGGTGTGAGATCAAGGAACGACACAATAGGTTTATCAGGAACAATCGGCAGAATGATGCCGGCTATGGCCAGAAATTTACCGAGAGTGATAAATTCTTCACGGTTTACTTTTTGAGAGAATGTATTCAATGATTGTTTTAACTCCGTGAATACGAGCACAATTACATATACCAGTAAAAACAACCAAACCGGCTGGGTACGGATGAGCGCTGCCAGCGAGTATGTTATCAGGGCAATAACAATGGTAGTGAGGCCAAAGTCCTCGAACAACGAAATTTTGTTGAAATAATTTATTGCCAGAAAAACAGCAACTATAGACAGACCGATAAGGTACAGCGTACGTGAAGTGTCTGAAATCCAGAAGATATAACCCAGCAAACCAATAAAAGTGAATGTCCGGTCGGTGCCGAAACTCGAATCGTTTTTATCAGAATGAGCTATGCGCATAGCCTTTTGCGAAAGCCCAATGATGAGTGAGAACAATGCAATCACCACAACTTCGAATAATTCGCGGGGTACTATTTCAAAAAAGCTTTCCATAGGATTATAAATAATCAGTAATTGAAGCACTTATGTTTGCTGTTATCCGGCGTTGATAGCCACCATCTCCTGAAACAAAGGTATCTCGTTCATAAAAACGTAGAGGCTGTTCTCAAAATCAATTCGGCAGCAATAATGCTCAATGCCGTTGGTAATCAGGAAGAGGCCGGCTTTCAGGCTCATGTTGTAGCGGGCAGCCTGGTCAAACACGCTTTCGCTAACCCTTATACCTGGAGCTTTGCACTCGATAAGCATAAGCGGCCTGGCATTCCGGTTGAACACCACAACATCAAAGCGCTTGGTCAAGTTATTGATTTTCAATGTTTTCTCAACAGCAATCAGATTTATCGGCACCTGCTTTTCCAGCAAAAGGTATGCAATTACATGCTGCCTTACCCATTCTTCCGGTGTAAGCACAAAATACCTTTTGCGCACAGGATCATAGATTTCATGCCTGATATTGTGCTGCCGCATTGTGATTTCCAGCGGTGGAAAGTTTAATATCTGCATTGCTGTGGCGGCCAAAAAACATCAGAAAGCAATATGCTTTCCACAAAGATGGTGTAAAAAAATTAAATTTGCTGCTTGCGATCCAAAATCATTTCATGAAGACAAAACAGGACATAGTAGAAAACTGGTTGCCGCGTTACACCGGAACGCAGCTTGAAGAATTCGGAAATTACATATTGCTGGTTAATTTCGGCCTCTATCTCGAAGAGTTTGCCCGAATTAACAATGTAGAGATAAAGGGTATTGGCCGCGCTATGCCAAGCGCCACTGCCGGACAGATTACAATGATAAATTTCGGGATGGGAAGCGCCAATGCAGCCACCATTATGGACCTGCTTAGTGCTATACAGCCCAAAGCAGTGCTTTTTCTTGGGAAATGCGGCGGACTGAAGCACCGCAGCCAATTGGGTGACCTTATTCTGCCTATTGCGGCCATACGCGGCGAAGGTACTTCCGACGACTATTTCCCGCCTGAAATCCCTGCCCTGCCGGCATTTAACCTGCAAAAAGCCATCTCGACCACCATTCGCGACTACAACCGCGATTACTGGACCGGTACCGTATATACAACCAACCGCAGGGTTTGGGAACATGATGAACATTTTAAAGATTACCTTCGCGAAACCCACGCAATAGGTATTGACCTAGAAACTGCCACAATATTTATTGTAGGTTTTGCCAACGAAATTCCAACAGGCGCGTTGCTCCTGGTTTCTGACCAGCCTATGATTTCGGCAGGCATTAAAACGGAAAAAAGCGACCAGATGGTAACCGAGAACTTTGTTTCAGATCACCTGACCATCGGCATTGAGTCGCTGAAACAACTCATCGAAAAACGTTTAACAGTTAAGCATCTTCGTTTCTAACCCAGCCAATCAAAGGCATGACTCTATCGTTCAGCCAGTTAATCAAGGATTTAAAAGCCAGAAAATTTCAGCCGGTCTACCTGATTCACGGCGAGGAGCCTTATTACATCGACCTGATTGCGGATTATGTAGAGGAAAACATCCTTACCGGGCCCGAAAAGGAATTCAACCAGACGATAGTTTACGGGCGAGATGTAACAACCATCCAGGTAGTTAACCAATGCAAGGCATACCCGATGATGGGGAATCTGCAACTCGTCGTTTTGCGCGAAGCCCAGGATATGGAATTGCGCAAAGCTGAAGCATATATGCCAATGCTTACTTATTTGCAGAATCCATCCCCACATACCATGCTTGTTATTTGCTTCAAGTACAAAAAAGGGCCGTCGGAGTGGGTAAAATATGCAGATAAATCAGCAAAGATTGCCTCGTTTGAATCGGCCAAAGTGAAAGATTACAAAATCGGGGAATGGATAGCCGAACATGTTAAGGATCAGGGATATTCCATCACAAGTAAAGGTTGCAGCATGTTGGCGGAATTTCTGGGCAACGACCTCGAAAAGATTGTGAACGAACTAAGCAAACTTTTCATCAATCATCCAAAGGAAAAGACGATCAACGAGGACATTATTGAGAAATATATTGGGATAAGCAAAGATTATAACATCTATGAGCTCACTGATGCTATGGCCCGGCGCGATATCTCCAAAGCACATCGTATCGTTTTTCATTTTGCTGCCACCCCGAAAGAAACCCCGATTTTCAGGTTAATACCCACACTATTCGGCTTCTTCACCAAGATATTGCTCTACCATTCAGTTCCTGATAAAAGCAAGGGTAACCCCGAAAAGATACTGGGTGTGTCCTCCTTCCAGCTAAACACTTATACTTTAGCTGCCCGGAACTATTCACCATCGCAATGCATCAAAGCTGTTTCGCTGCTAAGGACATATGCTTCACGTGCGGTTGGGATTGAAAACAGCACAACATCAAACGAGGAACTCATCAAGGAACTGGTTTTCAGGATGATGAACTAATCTCCTTGCCGCCAAAAAGTCGTTTAACCGGTTTATATCGTTTAAACTATCCTGAACTCTTTTTTTTCATTGGGCCTGAACCATTTCCTCCCGCGGCGGTTTGTTACTGCACACAATTTAATCACCAATGAACACAATGATAAAAAAGCCTGCAGTAAAGCTCTCAGAGGCAGAAGTGTTGACAAACGATGAAATAGCGCCTTCAGTATTCCTGCTTACTTTAAGGCGTGATTTCGATTTTGTTGCCGGCCAGGTACTTGGCATCACGCTTGATCCCGCTGAAGACGCCCGTTTATACAGTATTGCCAGCGGCTCATCGGAGCCGTCAATCAAGATTCTATACAACATAAAACCCGGCGGTAAACTTACGCCTCCCTTATCGGCGCTGGTTCCCGGAAATAAGATATGGGTAACTGTGCCTTTCGGTAATTTCAAGCCCGATAACGGCCCTGCTTACTGGATAGCAGCAGGTACCGGCATAGCTCCTTACCTGAGCATGTATCGTTCGGGTTATGGCGAACAGAAAATCATAATTCACGGAGGGCGTACACCGCAATCATTCTTTTTCAGCGACGAGCTCAGCCAGGCCTACGGCGACCGCTATGTGCGCTGCTGCTCGGGCGCCAGAAGCGAAGGCCTCTATCATGGCCGTGTTACAACCTATCTGCAAAGCCTGGATAACCTCCCTGCCGACCACAAATACTACCTGTGCGGAAGCGCTGAGATGGTGGTAGATTGCAGAGAAATACTGCTCACCAAAGGCATACCTTACAATAACATTGTGGCTGAGATTTATTTCTGAGATGGCCTTATCTTTGCCGTTATTAAAAAGAAAGTAAATGAGTCCGGTTCAGGTTCTGGATGTAAAACACAGTTTATTGGGTAAAACACCCGCAGAATTGAAGGAAATAGCTGCCGGGCTGGGTTTACCTGCTTTCACGGGCAACCAGGTAGCTTATTGGCTTTACAAAACCGGTGTTACCTCCTTTGATGAGATGACCAACATCTCGAAGCAGGCACGTAAACTGCTGGACGATAATTACTCTATCGGAATATCGGAGCCTGAAAAAGTTCAGGTATCCTCTGATGGTACCAAAAAATACCTGTTCCGGACCAAGGGTGGAAAATTCATTGAAACGGCGTATATCCCTGATGAGAAGCGCCACACATTATGTGTTTCGTCGCAGGTAGGCTGCAAAATGGGATGCCTTTTCTGTATGACAGGCAAGCAGGGCTTCCAGGCGCATCTTACTGCCGGCGAAATACTTAATCAGCTAAGAAGCATTCCCGAGCGCAAACTCATCACCAATGTAGTTTTTATGGGAATGGGCGAACCATTCGACAACCTTGATGCGGTGATGAGAGCCACAGAGTTGCTCACTGCTGAAGCCGGGTTCGCACTCAGTGTTCGCAAAGTAACCGTTTCAACAATCGGCATTGTTCCCGGCATGGAACACTTCCTGAAAAACAGCAAATGCAACCTGGCTGTGAGCTTACATTCGCCATTTGATGAAGAAAGGCGCAGGCTGATGCCTATACAGCATGTGTATCCTATAAAGGAAGTCATTGATACTATCAACAAAGCCGATCTGGGAAAATACAGGCGTGTATCGATGGAATACATTGTTTTTAAAGATGTTAACGACACGCAGCGCCATGTTAAAGAGCTGGCGCGCCTCCTGAATAAAACCCGGTGCCGCATCAATCTCATACGCTTTCATAAAGTACCCGGTGTGCCGCTCGAAGGCAGCAGCGATGAAACCATCCTCGCCTTCCAAAGGGCTTTAAATGATAAAGGGATCACCACTACACTACGGGCATCGCGGGGGCTTGATATTGATGCCGCATGTGGTTTGCTGTCAACCAAAACTCTTGTCAAACAGGAAAACCCTGACTATTAATCAGCATTGTTTCATATCTTTGGCTCCTCAACCATTGATGTATACCCGATATTCATGATCCAAAACAATCGCATCATTGTTGTTGAAGATTCAGAAGCCGATCAGCTGCTCTTCACAAAGTATCTTCAGCAACTCGGTTACGAATCGGTTTGCTTCCGGAATGGCCGCGAACTGATTGATGAAATCAACAAATTCCCCTCCTCGGTAATTCTTCTCGACGTTGAACTTCCCGTGATGAATGGCATGGAAACCAGCCGTCATATCCGGGATTTCTGCGAAAGCAGCGGTACCCGTTATGTTATTATTGGTATAACAGGGCACGAAGCAGTTGAGATCATTGATGAAATTGTTGCTTCGGGGTTTGATGACTGCCTTCACAAACCTGTTTCCAGGAAGGATCTCGAGGCAAAACTGAAGCAATACGTCAAACTGGTTCCAAACTGCCAAGCCAGTATCGCCGGTGGCAACGGCAATGATGATAGCCTGCTCTATTCGCTGGAAATGCTGGACACTGATGACCAGGAATTCATTCATTCGATAGTTCATATGTTCTGCGACAACACCCCTGAGTTTATCAGCAGCATGAGAGCAGCTTATGAAACGCGCGACTGGGAAACATTGCGCCAGGTTGCCCACAAGCTGAAACCTCATTTTATCTTTTTCTCGGTGAACGGAGCTTCCGATATATTGCATACTATTGAAGAATTTGCCCGGGCCGGTAATGACGATCCGCGTTTGCCAGAGATGCTCGACTGTATTGAGCGCACAAGCAAAATGGTGATCAGGCAGATGGAGGCCAATATCTTCAACAACTGATCAGGCAATGCTGGTCGCAAGGAAAATCACCCTGCCTGAAAAACAAAAAATCCGGGCAATATATATCAATTTCGTTTCAGCACATGAAAAACCTAACCGAAGGTAACAGCGGCAAACTCATCCTGCAATTTGCCATCCCGATGCTTATCGGTAATGTTTTTCAGCAGATGTACAACATTGTTGATAGCATTGTTGTTGGCCGGTACGTTGGAAAAGAAGCGCTGGCTGCCGTAGGGGCTTCATTTCCTTTAATCTTCATGCTCGTTTCCTTTGTCATTGGGGTTTCCATGGGTGCTACCATCATGATAGCACAATATTTCGGGGCTAAGGACTTGAACAATGTGAAACGCACCATGGATACCATGTATGTGTTCCTCTTTTTCGCAGCCATTGCACTGACAATCATCGGGATTCTGCTGAGCAGGCCTATTTTCAGGCTCATTAACCTCCCTGATGATGTTATGCCGCAAGCTGTTACCTATTTCAATATATACCTTACCGGAATGGTGTTTTTCTTTGGGTTTAACGGCATCTCGGCGGTGCTTCGCGGACTTGGTGACAGCAAGACACCTCTTTACTTCCTGGTAATTTCCACCGTAGTAAACGGCATACTTGCCGTGGTTTTTGTCAGATGGTTTAAATGGGGTGTGGCCGGTTCGGCATGGGCAACAGTTATAGCCCAGGCAGGAGCTTTTATTACAGGCATTTTATACCTGAATCGAACCCACGAAATTGTTAAATTGAAATCGCTGCGGC